>PVBE010692019.1_pt1 | contig 54452 bp, 62 predicted proteins | sample 1631181 | NCBI WGS metagenome assembly PVBE01 (sample SAMN08397723, study PRJNA350692) | Marine metagenome, whole genome shotgun sequencing project. | isolation source: water | place: Pacific Ocean | collected 2012-04
CGCTGAGTTGGATGGCAAGGGGCGGAAGTCCCTGCTCGACGCCATTACCTCTGCCCGAGACGACATCCGCGAGGAAGCCCCTGCCGAAGAAGAGGTTGCTCCCCCAGCCCCTGTTGTCGAGCCCCCAGCCCCAGCCCCGGCCCCCGTCGAGGAGATCGGCATGGAAGCCTTCATGCGACTTGCTTCGCACGAGCGAAGAGGATGGGCGCATGTCGGCCAGGGTAGGTTCGTGAAGGTTGGCTAGGAACTCCCGAGTAGGGGGTGTTAACTCTTGGCGCAGGGCTGCCGACGACAGCGTTGCCTATAGGCCGAAGTCTTCCAGAAAGTCCAAGCGGGGCTCTGTACAGACCAGCGATGTGATCCCGGAGTTTTCTGACGAGGACAGCCGGTATGGCTGGGAGATGGAGCAGTGGAGGAACGCCGCCCTCACCCGGAGGAAGTGGCGAAAGTGGTTTGGCTCAGACGGCAACTGGCACGTTGGTCCGCCCATCTACCCAGGCTCCGATGTCTTCACAGATCCAGTAGCCCAGAAGGCGTTCAAGGCAGCCAACAAGGAGGGCTACATGGCACCGAGGATGGTTGGCGAGGCCATCGGAATCGGCAGGTACGAGGCCAAGCGACTTCTCGACGCCGTGGCTGGGGAGATGAGGGTGGCCTGGGTTATCTATCCGCACACGATCCTAAAGGGGACCATCTGGAATTGTCGGATGCTCCACGAGGACGACGTACCAAAGCTTGAGGAGAACATCGCCCACTGGAGGGCTGTCTTCGAGCGCAAGATAAAGAGCCGGGAGCTTCCCCCGCCAAGCAACCGGATGAGCAAGTACATGGGTCAGGTATGTCAAAAAGAAACCAAGTAGACGAAGCTGCTGAGGTCCTTACAGGGGGCGACCACGATGACTTCATCGAGTTTGCGGCGGATCATCTGCACATCCAGACCAAGTCGGGCGAGTTCCAAAAGTTCAAGCTGAACAAGAGCCAGCTAATGCGAGAGGGGCTCATCTCCGAGATGGAGAACGCTGGTCTCCCTGTCAGGGTGTGGGAGGCTAAGGCCCGCCAGCTTGGATGCTCGACCCATGTTCAGGGGAGGATGTTCTGGAAGTCGATCACCAATCAGGATGAGGTCGCCCTGGTTGCCGCCCACACAGAGCCATCCGTCCGCGCCATCTTTACTAAGTGCAAGGTCTTCTACGACTACCTGCCGCCCAACCTCCGCCCCATGACGAGGTACAACAACGTCTACGAGTTGGACTTCAGGGCTCCCCAGGGGGCCGCAGGGCTTAGATCGAGGTTCATCGTTATGACCGCGAAGAGCGTCGATGACGCCCGTGGCTTCACCGCTCGTCAGGTCCACTGCTCAGAGGTTGCCTTCTACAAGCGGCCAGAGGAGTTCTTCCTGGCTACGTTGCAGGCAGTTCCCGATGAGGCAGGGACCATGATCTATGCGGAGTCTACCTGCAACGGCTCCGGGGACTTCCATCACACACAGTATCTGGCGGCCAACGTCTGGTGGGACGAGATCCCACCCTGGATGACGCTGAAGAAGAAGCGCCCAGGGCACCCAGACTCCACTTGGTACGCGCTCTTCACTCCGTGGTTTCTCATGGAGGAGTATGCGAGAGAGCTAAACGCTCCTGAGAAGGAGTTCAGGGCAAGCCTAGATAACGACGAGAAGGAGCTTCTTGAGAAGTTCGGTGACTGGATCAGCCTCGAAAACCTCCAATGGCGCAGGGAAACCCTGGTCAGTAAGTGCGGTGGCTCGCTCAGTCGCTTCCATCAGGAGTATCCAAGTACCGACGAGGAGGCTTTCTCGACAACCGGAAGCCCCGTGTTCGACCCAGAGCATGTTTGGGGGCAGGTTCGGAGCCACGGATGTCCCTGCCATATCTGCGCGAAGAAGATCAGGACCGACAACGACAACGACTGCCCCGACCACGGGTGGTACGAGATTGTCGATGAGTCCAATCGAGAGCCCGGTCGCTCCAGAATGTTTTCTTCGTACTCTCCGATCCTTCAGGAGGCCCTTCCAGGTAACGGCCGCTTTTCCGTGTGGAAGAAGCCCGAGCCTCGCAGGAGGTATGTCGTCTCTGCGGATGTCAGCAAGGGTCCAACGTCGAGAGACTGGGACCATGTGGTGGTGGTGGACGTTGCGAGCATGGAGCAGGTCGCTGAGTGGCGAGGGAAGGTAGACCTCGACATCCTCGCTGAGACGGTGTTGATGATTGCCATCTTCTACAACAACGCCGTGCTAGCCCCGGAGTCTTCTGGCCTTGGTGCTGGGCTGATCGCCATGCTCAACCAGACCAAGTATTGGAATATGTATCGCAGGCGAACCGTGGACAGCGTTGCTGGCCCCACCCAGATGATGGGCTGGGACACCAACAGAAAGACAAAGCCCGCGATGGTTGGCCTGATGCAGAAGGCGCTTAAGGACGGCTACATCAAGATCCGCTCTCAGAAGGTTCTTGAGGAGATGGTTGCCTACAGGAGCGTGGTGAAGAGGAACCCGGATGGGCACGACACCGAGGCAAAGATGACCGCCCCGGCAGGCAAGAACGACGACGCCTGCGTATCAATGATGATTGCAAACGCCGTCGCTCATTACTGCCCAGGAAGCGGCTCGGAGGTCAGGTCCGATCCAGTCCAGGCATCCTCTGGAGATCACAACAAGTGGTCACCAGACGAGTGGGACCAGTATGAGGCGTGGAGCAAGAAGTTCAAAAGCAAGGTGCTTGCTTCTCAGCGAAGGCGGTAGACCCTCGACTGGTCTGTCTTCTCAAGCCAGCCCTGGCGAAGCGCGCCCATAATCCCACCGTGTAGCCGCTTCTTATCGACCCTAGTCTTCTCAAGCAGACCGGCGAAATCGACAAGTCCGTCATTCTCCTCGCCGTACTCCTTGATCAGCTCGGAGGGCTTTCGCTCTGAGTCCAAGGGGACAAGACGGCCGTTCTTGCGCTTAACAAGCTGGATCTTCCCGTCCTCCCCCGCTGCGTAGGTCTTCGTAGCGCTCGACTTCTTTGGCTCTGAGCCCTCACCGTCGTAAATGCCGCCCGTGCTTCCGGCCTCCGCAAGCTGTCGGTCGCGCTCCTGCTTGGTGTAGAACTCGCGACCCTTAAGCCCTGGGCTGGCGTGCCGACTCCAGGTCCCCTTCACAGTGAGGTTCGCTGGGGCGGAGTCCGGTGGATAGGTCCGCTCTGCGGATCCAAAGCTGCCGCAGTACGCGCAGCGAACGTCCCGAAATCCGTCCCTTGCGCTAATGCGATAAAGGTCAGGCTTGGTGAAGTGCTCAAAGTCCATGCCGCACCCGTCGAAGGTGCAGCGAAGTGGGTAGAAAGGCATTAGGTTCCCGTAACTCTTGACATCAGCGTGGCCAGATCGGCTGTTCCGCCTGTCCCGCTAGTGGCCCCTCCAGGGGTTCTTTCTTGGGGTGGTGTTCCTCCTGCCAGCGCCTGACCCTCGCCGCCCATCCCTCGTCCAGCACCTACTGATGCTGGTGAGGCTGGCCCCCCTTGCGGGGTTGCTGCGGCTTGGAGCGCGGCCATCGGCTCCATAAGCATACGCTTGTCAGCTTGCCAGATTGCGAACGCCTTATCTACGAAGTTCTTGATGGTGTCCGGTGATGCCATTCCGCTCTGAACCAGGGGGACCAGAGCAGCGATTGTGGTCTGAATGGTCTGGAGCAGCCCCATGAACGCTTGCTGCTCCGTCCCTGGATCCTTGCCGAGCGTCGAGCCAGCCTCAATCCTTACGTCGTACATCCCAGAGATGTCGCTCGCAGAGAAGGACAGAAACTCATCTTCGCCTGACGGCCCAGCGACACGGAGGTATCTGGGGTCGTCCCAATACTGTCGAATGACCCCGAGCACCTTCCTGCCAATGCCCTCAACGAACTTCTCGGTGAGTCCTAGCCTACTGGCCGCTCGGTTGCTGCTCGACTGAGAGGCGATAGCCACCTCCGTGGCGGTGGTTCCCTTCCTGCCGGTGCCGCCTCGCATATAGACATCTACCCCGCTGATTTCGTACATCAGGCGCTGAAGCCCCTGAAGGACCATTGGGGTTGTGCTGGGTGGGGCTGCCTCTGGAAGGAGCATGATTGCCTGCCGGATGTCTCCCACATTGGCCGGAAGCTCTGCGACCTCCATGTCCGTGTCGGACTCAAGGAGGCTGGCCAGGCTGCCGTCCTCCAGAGCGCCAGGAAGAGCCACCCACTTTCTTCTGGATGAGATCCTGTGGTGCCGAAGGAGGTTGCTCCACTCCTCGTTCAGTCGGTCTGCAATCGGTCGAATGCTGGCCAGGTCCGCCGTCTTTGGGGCGTAGAGCATCCCGGCGACCCGGGTGTACTGGAGCATCTGGTACGGGTATCCGCGAACCATGAGCGGGTCGTTGATGTGCCTAAGGACCGCATCCTTCGGGTCAAGGCCGTCCTGGCTTCGGATCAGCCACAGGCAGCGCCTCCGCAGTCCGGTCTTGGTTCGTGCCCAGTATCGAATCTCGTAGACGGTCAGGTACTCGGCGGGCCGCGTATCCTTGAAGTTGTCGTCCCTGTAGTAGCTAAACTCGGACGGCACCTCTTCTGACAGCCAGGAGTCTGGGCTAATCCCCTTTGGAAGGCTGAACCTGTCGTCGCTCTCAAGGTCTTCGAGTCGAACGGTGATCCTCTCGGCAACCCACGGGCACCTCTGAATATCGTCGTAGCCAGGCGGGAGGAGAATGTCCCACGGCGCAACGCGCTCCACCGTTGGGTTGTCCTCCGGCCCGTCGTCAAAGGGTACGTCCTCAAGGGCCATAGCTCGTCGCAGGGCGCGAAGCTCGTCTAGCCCGGTGGGTTGCTCCTCCTGATCCGGCTGCTCTGGCCCGGTGTCGTAGTCCTCGTCTAGGAGGAAAGCGCCAGACGGGTCGTAGCCAATCTTTGCAAACCCAACTCCGTACAGAAGGCCGTCCAGCACAACGTCCTTAACAGTCTTCTTGATGTCGATTTCTCTGAAGACGTAGTTGACCGCAGCCTCAGCAAGCTTCGCCCCCTCCTTATCGTCGGGTCGTCTCGGAAGCATTCTGAGGTACGGATCTGCGCTGATAATTGCTGGCTGGAGCGTGTTGGCAGTGGAGAGCATGAAGTTGAAGTTTGGCCCTTCGCTGTCGTTGTAATGGACGCCAGACCCGGACCGCTCGCCAATGTAGTCCTCAAAGGACAGCTTCCACTCGCTTAGAGCGTTCTCCTCCAGGTACTCCTCAGCTCGCGTGATGCGATCCTGCCAAAGTTCAATTTCTTCAATCGTGAGCCTTAGTTTTCTTGAAGCCATGGCGCGATGGTACTTGACAACGAAAGCCAAATGCACCCTGATAATGAAAACGTCCGACATAAAGTCGGGCCGGGAGACAGAACACCAATGGATGCCACCGACACGCCCGAAGTTGAGGCCCACGAAGACGTGGATACCCTTGATGAGGGAACCGGCGCTTCGGCAGACGAAGGTTCCGAGGAATCCGAGGCCCCTGAAGACTACTCCGACAACCCGCTCGCCATCATTGAGGCAATGGAAGGCGTTCCTGACGAAGTTAAGCAGGAACTGCGCCGTGGATTTTTGAGACAGGCGGATTACACGAGGAAGACCCAGGGACTCGCACATGAACGACGGTCGCTCGATGAGAGACGGTCTGTTGTCGATCAGATCCTGCTTAAGCAGCAGGGCGCTGGCGAGAGCAAGAAAGAGGAAGTTGAGGACAAGCCCCCGGATATGGCCGAAGGTGCCACCCCGGAGTCTGTCATCGACTACTACGTCAACAAGGCAGTCCAAGACAAGCTAACCAACTTGGGCATTGGAAACGCTGTTGACGAAATCCGACCTCTTGCCGCTCAGCAGCGCGTAGTCCGTGCATATCAAAGCTGGGCTCAGAATCACCCCGACATCGACCACGCCTCTTTCGCAGCAACCGTTGGACAAGTCCTCGATTCAGACCCTGATTTGACCGAGCTTGCTTCCACTGACCCCGACAGAGCTGTCCGCATTGCGGCCAAGGTTGCTCGGGCCAATGTTAGTGCTGCTCGGACTAAAGCAAAGTCTAAGAAGCGCCACGCGGCGGCTCCTGTGGCTTCGCGCAAGGGTGCGCCGGTTACCAAGAGGAAGCGGGAAACCGCCTTGGAAGCAGCGACTCGTGCGTTGAAGGAGCAGGGGTTTAACACCTGAGGAATTAAATGCCTGCTAATACAATCACGAGCTTGGCGCTTGATCGGGTTTACTCGACTACGCTCCAGGCTGTTCGAGACACAGTGGCGATGGAAATCGTCCAGTCCAACCCTCTCCTCTGGCACATGTATCGCCAGGGCGCAGTCCAGTACGAAGGCGGCACCGAATGTCGTCTGCCCGTCGTCCTGACGGAGTCGTCCAACGTCTCGGCTATCAGCACCTACGAGACCTTCTCCACGACCCCCGAAGACGGCCCCGACACCGCTCGATACCCGACTTGGTACAAGAACCGCGCCTCTGTTGTCGTTGACAACACGGAGCTTTCTCAGAACCGTGGCGCGTATCAGATCGTGAACCTGCTCAACGCCAAGATGGCTATCTCCAAGATTAGCCTGATGAATGAGTTGTCTCGTCAGCTCTTCACGACCAACGCCACCGCCCCCAAGGAGATTGCTGGCCTTCCCCAGTTCATCTGCCCCGTGAGCGTCAGCGCCACCCCCAACCTTACGGTTGGTGGCATCTCGCAGACGAGCTACGCCAACTGGCAGAACCAGTCCGCGCAGATGACCGCGTTCGGCACGGACGGTCTTGACACTTGGGAGCAAATCTACATGGACTGCTCCAAGAAGAGCACCCACCCTGATCTCATTCTGGTGGATCCGCAGGTTTACCGCTTCTTCAAGCGGCTTGTGGCTCCGAATCAGGCTGAGCGGGACAAGGCGCTTTGGGACCAGGGCTTCCAGAACTTGCTGTTTGAGGGCACCCCCGTGGTTCCCGAGGAGCAGCTTGCTGGAACTGGCTTCTGCTACTTCCTGACGACCACCGGAAAGCGCGGAGTGAACGACTTCAATCTGAAGCCCGAACACTTCACGACCCCCGGCAAGAACCCGCTTGTTCAGGGCAAGGCGACGGGCGTTGGTCTCCAGCTTGGTGTCCTTAGCAACGACGACTTCCGCATGACTGACTTCATGACCCCGCCCAATTCGGACGTGATCATGGCGCATCAGTACTTCACTTGCATGCTGACCGCTTCGTCGCTCGCCCGTCAGGGCGTGACTGAGTTCAGCGGCACAATCCAGTTTTAAACTAAGAGAGGAGATACTAAAATGTCTGGATTCATTCATGGCGGTTCGGCTCTTACGCTGGACATTGGCGCACGCAACCAAACGGGAGCGACCGTTACCGTTGGAGACGTGCTTCAGCTTGACATTACGGCAGCGACGGAGGACGGATACGACGCCGTCGTCTGCCAGACCGGCGACACCGACATTGGCAATTATTCGTTTGTTGGAGCAGTTCTCGGGAAGAAGGGCGGCAAAGTCGTCAATGGTGAGAGCCTGATCCTTCGGATTGTTGGAAAGTGCAAGGCACTGTGTACGACTAGCGCGGCCTACTCGGTTAGTCATGTGCTCACTCCAACAGACGGCGCCAAGACAATGGCAGCGTCCGTTGCACCTGACATTAGCGGAACGATTACCGGGATCGACTTTAAGCCCAGGGCTGTCTGCCTTGAGGCGGTCGGCAGCGCCGCCGCCGGTCAGACGCTTGACGTATTTATGATCGGGTTCCCCATCTAAATAACGTGTGTCAGGCGGGGGGCTTCGGCCCCCTGCCTACGCAACTAGGAGATAAGAAATGGCTGTTGCAGCACACGTTAGCCGGGTAGCGAAAGAGTACGCTCCGCACGGTTATTCGGTTATGGAAGAAGCTACGGTGAGAACGAATAATGGGGGAGGCAATCCAGGCCGAGCCCTTATTTTTACTGCCGACGATGCAGACGTTTACATTGAAGGGATCTACGTTGCTAACGACGGAGCCCAGATTGTAGCGGCGGCTGCGCCAAACAACCTTCAGGTGAGGGTTGTTACGGCCCCCCTTGGGGGTGACAGGACCGCGAGCCCGACGTTTACGGGGGTGTCTGGACTTGTTACCTCGATTGGGTCGAACTGGCAGCACGGGGCAACCATTAGCGTCCCGGTCACAACCCCAGTGGTTGCAAAGGGACAGGGGGTTTGGCTTGCGATTGAGCCTCAAGGCTCCTACTCCGTCACATGCAACATTGGCGTTGTTGTTCGCTACCGTCGCAAGGCGTAGTCTAAAACTCACTCGCTTAAGGGGGGTCGTTCGTGAACCTCGCGGAACTCAGAACAGCCCTCCAAGAGCGGCGTGAGGACTACTCCCAGTCCGACGCGAAGTTGGACAGGAAGATCAACCAGTCCTATCAGGTGATCTGCTCAAGGCGCAGATGGGGCTGGCTACGTCGTCAGCACACCTACACGACCTACGAGTCCCTAAACTCTGAAGCAGGGATCGGCTTCTTTGTGCTTGGCACCGAGAACGGGAAGCGGACGATCACCGTCTCTGGCGTCGAAACCCCGACATCTCTTGGCAAGCTCGTTAGGATCGACAACGACTTCTACCGAGTGGCCAGCATCAACGCAGCCCACACACAGTGGACCCTGGATCGCCCCCTCCGCTGCGCGGTGACAGTCGGAACGCCACCGGCCACAGCCACCCACTACATCAAGGTGATCTACAACGAGACGGCGCTCCCTGTGGGGACGCTTAGCGTCATCGAGTCTGTCCTGTTCAAGGGCGGCTCGTCGTCGTACGGAACCCCGCTTAGCATGGGCGCTATCGGCCCTGAGGACATGGTGTACCGCGAGATGGACGTGGGGGGTCGCCCCTCCAGCTTCGCGACGGTTCGCAAGGAGCCCATCCCGGCCCCGAGAATGGCCCCCACCCTGGCCACTTCCTCTGGAACCGAGCTTGCCCTCGGAACGTACACGTACTGGTACACCTACGTTGATAAGCAGACCGGCGCAGAGTCGGCGCTCGGACCCTCCTCTACGGTTACCCTGACCGTTGTCAATATGCAGCAGGTAACTGTAGGAACCCCAACGGCAGACGAGGCTAGGACCGACCTCCTTATTCGCCTCTACAGAAGTACGGTTGATGGGGGCGCTCCCTACCTCATTGCGGACGACCAGGGGGTACGATTCGCCGGTTACGCAGACTCAACCACGGACGAGTATCTGAGCATTACCGGGCCAACCAGCGCCTCGACGCTGTTCATGCAGATCTACCCCATCCCGGACGCTGAGTATGAGATTCACTCCCTCGTTCAGATTGAGCCCGTCCCGCTCAGCGGAGACAACGACTACCCGCTATTCGACTCCCAGTTTCACAACGTGATCCTAGACGGGGCAGAGGCGATGATGCTTGAGGCTTCTGACGAGCAGGGAAGGGCGAACCAGGCAAGGCAGCGCTACGAGCTTGGGATCGCCAGGATGATCCAGATGGATCGGATGAACCAGCAGCGCACCGTTGTGTTTGGCGGCACTAGGGGGGCTCGCGGAAAGCCGACCTGGCAGTACAGCTCCGGCACCAGCGAAGCCGACTTTAAGGCATAGCCGATGGCTAAGGCGCGTGGGGTTGTACGGTCCTTCGAGGCTGCTCAAGTCTCTGGGATTGACACCAGGGTCTGGCAGGAGAAGGGCACCTCCACCGACAACCGTGGAGTTTACTTCACGCTATCCGGCGAGGTAGCCAGCGTCAGCGGCATTAAGCCCCTGGTCTACAAGTGGCTAATCAAGGGAGACAAGGTCACGACGCCGTTTTCTGGCGGGGCGATCACATCTCTCGGAGTGTTCACTAGAGACGGGGTGACCGACCTTCTGATTGAGTACGATGGGAAGATCGGCCTACTCAAGAACAACCAGATCGAAGATCTTGTTGAGAACCGGCACATCCCGAACGGCCTCTCTGAGTCCACCCGATTCATTCAGGTTGCCAACGTCCTGATCATACTCAACGGGAAAGACCCAAACCTTAAGTGGGATGGAGAGAAGATCACTCCGCTTGGCGTTTCTGGCACGCCAAACGCCCCCACAATCGTGGAGTCATCTCCGGGTGACGGAGATATACAGGCTTGGGCCTCTGCCGCTCGGTTCTGGGGCGGCTTCTCGATTCTAAAGACAGACACGGAAAGAACATACAAGTACAGAGTGGCCTGGCTGAGCGAGTTTGGGCAGGAGAGCGAGCTGTCAGACATATCAAACAGCGTTTCCGACAACAGCGTCACGGTAGACAAGAAGTACCTGATCCTGCTTACTGGGCTTGGCGGACCTTCCCCTCAGGACGACATAATCGGCAGGAAGATCTACAGATCTCTCGATGGGTTCACTTGGTTCTTGGTTCGGTACCTTCCGGGGACTGACGGCGATACCCTTATCGACACGATTGCCCCCGACGCGCCGCTTTCCGAGGAGTCGCCAGAGGCAGGCTCGAACCTTCCGCCCCCGCTTTCTTCGTGGGCGTTTTACTACCGAGGGCGCACCTACTACGGTGGAAACCCAGAGAGCCCAACTGTCCTCTTCCACTCGGCCAAGGACGGGGGCAAGGAGGCGGTGCATCCGACTGATGCGATCATCGTTGGCAACAACATCGCAGAGCCCCTCAGCGGATATGCCCTCGCTGGCGACTTCGCTCTGATCTTCAAGAGACACAGCACCTATATGCTCACTCAGGACAAGGAGGGGAGGCCGATCCTCACCCCGCTGAGCACAACGGTTGGTGCTATCTCCGACAAGGCTGCTGTGGGTTTTGAGGGCCGCGTCTTCTTCGTCGCTGAGTCGGGGCTGTACGTCTTCGACGGCAGCAAGATCAAGGCCGTCTCGGTAGACGTTGCCGAGGTGATTGGCCGAGTCCCGAGAGCTACCCTAAAGAATAGCTTTGGCTGGGCAGACCCAGAGACACGAAGGGTGTACTTCAGCATCTCAACGGGGCCAGCAGATCACAATAACGAGGTCTGGGCGCTTCACGTTGACAGCGGGGCGCTGTCAAAGATTGGGCAGGCCGTGTCTGCTGCTATTCGCTACAAGGGCCAAACCGTAGTTGGGTACAACAGCAGCGAGGCGAATGACGGGGTGTTTGATCTGGGAGTCTGGGGGGCTGGGACCAAGATCTACTATCGGCCCAACCCGACATCGGGCCTCCTCTCCACCGAGATTGATAGGAACTTTGAGACACGCTGGATCTTCGGAAGCTCTCCCCAGTCCGACAAGACCTTCTACAGGGTTGATGTCTTCTACGTGCAGACCGGCGGCTATCAGGTTGGCGAGCCCAACCTTCTCACGGAGAGCTTCGATAACAGGATCTACGTTGAGTGGTACACCGACTGGAACAGGAATGTTGTTGGGGGGACAACCCTCACCCCGTCAGACCCAGGAGCCCTACTTTGGGGCGAGGCGAACGAAGACGGATCTGGTGTCCTTACGTGGGGTCAGGTTGAGGGAGGATCTTCTGGACTAGGCCCCCTTAGAAAGCTCTGGGATGAAAAGAGGGTTCGCTGCCAGAAAATCAACATCGCGGTTTCGGAGCGGGTGAACCCAAAGTCCCCGGTTTCCCTGATTACGCCTACAACCGACCCATCTGGCGACAACCTGACGGCGAAGTCGCTAAAGATCTCCTTCTCTACCGGCGGCGATGCTGGCTGGAGAATTGTTGGCTTTATGCTGCACATGGAAGACCATGGGGTAAGGGGCGAGGGCACGGACCATGAATAGACTTGCCGACCGCATTGAGAAGGCAATTATGGAGCTTGACCTTGGCATTCCAATGTCCCGGTTCAGGGTGGATTTTATGGGTGCCGTTAATGCTGCCCTTCGCCACATTGGGGCTCCGGCGCTTGAGAGCCTTGAGGACCCAACGGTGCTTCTTAGGACGGCCCTGTTTCTGGAATCGAGGGTTTAGTGACCTACTACGTCCCAGAGAAAGACTTCCACGAGGGGGACGTTGCCGATGCCGACAAGCTGATGGACGAGCTTTACTCGGCGGCTGAGGCCACGTCCAGAGTTGACCAGAACAACATCGCCAATAACGCGATCAACTACTCAGTAGCTATCCCCCCAAACTCCATCAAGACAGAGAACAGGCACCGAGGGCCGTTCGCGGCCTACAACGAAAGCGGCTTGCTGTACGAGGGGAGTGGCAGTCTTTTACTTGCGGCCAGTATGACGAACCTGAACTGGACAGAGGGTCCAAAGACACTCTCCTTTACGTCAAATATCTCCGCGCACTACACATTCTTCCTACAGGCCATTGCGGGGAGGACCGCCATCGCCAACGTCCCGCTTAACGTAGACGCTGGAATCATGGTGAACGGATCCCTGGTAGAGAAGACGAAGGCATCGACAAGCGCCGCCCGAACTGCGGCCACTAACTACGCCCCGCTCTTCCACACCGGGACAATGTTTCTTGAGCCCGGGGACTGGGTGGTCAGCGCCGTCTTCAGGCCCATGGTCCTAAGCGGGGCGATGCCCGACATCTACCAAATATCCCTTGGCGTTGTTGGGTTCATCCGATGACAAGCCTCACCAAGCACCTAAAGCCAGGGACAGATGTCTCAAGGACAGAGTTCAACTCGAACTTCGCCGCGCTCACTACAGCCGCTGCGGCGGTGTCAGAGACAGACATTGATCCCGGCTCTATCGACTATCGACATATAGACGGCACCTGGAAGATCCTGGCCACCTACTCGGATTACTCAACGGCGTACACATCAGCGGCTGGCCCAGACCAGATCGCGTCCAACCAGCTTCTGCTGCCGACCTCCTCCAGCACTACGACGAATGTTGGACTTGGGGGCTTCGCCCCGGCTACTCCGGCGCATGGTAACCCTGTCCTTGTGCTTGCCCGGCTTAAGTTCACGGCGGTCGGTGGCAATACGCAGGCTAGGTTTGGAATCTGGCTGAACGGCAGCCGAATGACCTACGTGGATATATACGTTGAAGACAGCCTCATTCAGACGGTAAACGTCTTCTATATGTTCGAGTCAACACAAGAAGCTGAGCTTATTGAGTTTAGGTCCGAGGTGAACGCAACCGTTTCCCCGCTTAACTACAGCATTGAAGACTTTGAGATGAGCATCCTCTCGGTGAGGACGTAATGGCCACCTACAACCCATACAGCCCAACGCTTCCGGCTATCGCCTCGTCTCCGTTCTCTGCGACGGACGTTCGCAACGCATTTGATGACATGGCCAAGTGGTCAATCAATGTTGGAGACTACGCCAGCGGGGCTCGGAACATACTAAACAACAAGTCGCTGAGCGCCAGGACGTTTAGGCCGGGATCGCTTACGAAGGTCTGGAACAGCGGAGAGGTGTCTCCCGACTCCTACCTGTTCTTCATTGCCGGTTCGGGAAGCGGAACGCTTCCCTGGTCTGACTATGACTACTACGACATCCCCGGGGCATCTCTAAACTTCTACCTCCGAGAGAACGTCGAGGCGGGTGGGCTAAGGATCAACTCAACGGTCAACTTCTGGAAAGCCAGGGAGTCGAGCTTCTTTGACGCAGCCAACAACGTTACCGCCGCAACCTTCCTTTTTAACCTAACTGGATACCTTGATAACGGGGTTACCGCGCTTGTTCCCACGACGAACACAATGAGCACTCAGTACGCACTTGATTTCAGTGGCAGCCCTCCGAGTTTTACGCGCCGTGGCTTCAATTTAACTTGGACATCGTCCAACGTGAGCATGGTTCCCGCTGGGCTTCACAGGTTTAAGCTAAGGCTAACCTCCACGCTCTTACGCTGGACATCAAGCACGCCAGCGAATGGCTATCTCTACAACCACATCAAGGGAAGCGGAGCTAGGACTACCGTTACCGCTATTTATAAGTAGGATTAGATCATGGTTGCTCCGTACATGTTTGGACGCCCCGAAACGATCACGGGGCAGTCGTTTGCCCAGCAGGCAGACCGCGCCACTCCGCTGGCAACGCTGCCTTATGCAGAAGCGCTTGGTCGAATTCAGGGTATCCCCATGGTTGGCCCTGGTGATGCGATCTACCTGCGCCAGGCTGAGGGCGCTGGCCAGTTACGCGGCGACATGGCAGCTGCTCTGGCCGGAAACCTCGCCAACCTGAAAACAAGGCAGACACTACAGAATCTCGCTGCCGGAGAGGCCCAGCAGTCCGCCAGGCTAAGAAGTGAGCAGGCGGCGCTCGGAAGGGGCGCGGCAGCCGCTGGCGGCATCGGCGCTGCCCTGGGAAACCTTCCCGGTAACCTAATCAAAACCCTGTCTGGGCTTGACTATAAGCTACGGGAGCAGACAGGTGAGGGCTTTGCTGACCTGCTTAAACAGCAGGCCGCTGACCGGGCTACCGCCAGAGGGCCGGGTCCGAGGGGGCCGGTCCGTCTCAGTGCCGCATACCAAGATCCAAGCCAAGCCTCTCCCGAGGAGCTTGAGGAGTTGAAGACCCTCGTGGCACAGAAGGAGGGCTACGAGAAGAGCCGCCTTGCCGGAGCTACCCTGGATGAGCTTGAGGATGTCATGGCTGCCGCCGCCGAGGGCGACCCAACCGCGCAAAGGGCTTCTGTCAGAATGATGGATGCCGCTGAGGAGGCGATGAGGCTAGACAAGGCGTCTCGCGAGCAGCGGGCTTGGCCGGAGTTCGGATGGTCTCATAGAGCCCAAGAGGGCCTCGGCCCCCTCCCCCGACGCGGCTCGGGAGAGGGCCGGTTTCGCAGGCTGTATAGGCCAGACCTCAGGGACAAGGCCCAGGAGGCCCTTGAGCGTGGCGATATTGATCTGTACGAGGCTTACGTGGCAGCGGCCGAGCAGGCGGCGACCGAGGGGATCTACGGGCCGGCGCGGCAAAAAAGAGAGCAGATCGAGCGCGATGCCCTAGAGGGCCGGGGCCTGCCCGCGTTTGACGAGGGGCGGATGCTAGACGTTCTCGATGAGGCCGAGAAGTGGCGGGCGCAAGGGGCCGCGGGGGAGCCACCCGCCGACCTACCAGTAGAGTACCGCCTTGACCCCTCCCGCTACACCGGGGACGCCCCCGTGAGTCAGAGGGGGCTTTTCGAGCGAGGAATGGTGAACCAGGGAATGCTTGAAGGGTACCCCGGCGTGGATCGGTTTGAGTACGCTGGGGTATCCCCAGATAGGCCCGGAACCTTGCGGCCCAGGCTGACGAGGCCAGGGCTAGACCGGCTCCCATATAACCGTCAAAGGATGAGAGAGCAGGGGGGCAACCTCTCTCTTTCCGAACTGAGAGAAATTCTCAGATCGTTAGGGATCAAATAATGGCATTCACAGACGACTGGGCAGGATACCTTGAGCAGGGATATGTCCCGCTTGGAACTACTACCGGCGGCGTTCGCGACGTAAGAAGGGTCGGCAGCCGAGACGAGCTATACAACGTTCTTATGGGCCAGGCCCAAGAGGGCGGCGTTGGTGGTTACACCCAGCAGGACATCTACGACTTCTTCATCAAGCCCGAGGAGCAGCGAAGATTCAGAGAGTCCGAGGAGCGGTTCCGAAATCTTTATGGACAGGCGCAGCGAGTCGGCAGCCCTGCTGGTCAGACCGGGGCCAGGCTGGGGCTTGGCGGGACCGGGCTTGGCGCTCGCATGGGAAGGGCTATTGGGAGACAGCGCGGGGGGCTGGCAGCATCGCGCGGCCTTGCCGAGGCCCAGCAGGCCGCACTGCAACAGATCGAGCGCCCCGGGCGACTAAGTCAAATTGAGGATCTAGTAGCGGCTTCAGAGGCTGCCACCGCACGCAAGGGAAGAACGGCCAAGAATGTCATTGGCGGCCTTGGCGCGGGTATCAGCGGAACCCTTGGGGGGGCCGCTCTTGGGACAACCGCCGCTGCACTGGCGGCCACTGGAGTCGGCGCGCCGCTTGCGTCAATCCCGCTGGGCATCCTGTCCGCAATCGCCGCCGCCGCAGGGACCGCCGGAGGGCTCGGTGCCCAGGAGGACATCCTCAAGCAGGGCGCAAAGCGGATGTCTCGGTTCCGTGGGGCAGGGCCGGTCCAGCAGGCAGAATTTAATGTAGCTCCCATGCCCACAGTGCAGCCAGTCGGGCAGCCGGGGATGTCGGAGTTTGCCCTTAGCAATGCCTACCGTCCGCAAGAAGACGAGCAGGGCGCGTTCCTTTACGGAGCATAGATATGCCGGTTACCCCGCGAGGATACCTATACGGCCCCCCTCTCTCTGCCGCTGTCGAGGGGCAGGCTGCGTATGAGGGTGCCCTTGGCGGTCTAGCCAATCTTGGGCAGACGATCATGCAGGCTCAGCAGCTTGGCCCAGCCGGGGATGCAGCGTACCTGGCCAGGACTGTTGGCGGCCAGAAGCTCGGGGAGGCGGCCGGGAAGCTCACCGGGGGCCTTACCTACGGTGGTGGTGACGCCCTGAGGCAGATCTTCGCGGGGCTGCCCGCAGGGGGGGCGGGTGGCAAGGGTGGCCGAGGAGCCCTTCAGATGGCCCTGGACCCACAGCCCATTCACGTTGTTCAGGACGAGGCTTCGCGCCTTCATGAGTTGGCGGTAGCCTTTCAGGACGCAGAGCGCAGAAGAGCGCTCGACATGACGCCGCTTGGAAGAGCGGTTGCCCCGCAAGCTGCCACCGAAGGTCTACGCAACGTCCCGGCAGAGAGACTGGGCCTAGACCCACGGCTGGTCGTACGGCCAGACACCATCTCCCAGCTTGCTGATTTGGTTGGGCGAAAAGATCCTTCAGCAAGATCGATGCTTATCGCTGAGGGGCTCGATCCGAACATGACGGCAGAAGATCTCGCTGGCCTCGCCGCGAAGTCAAGGCTCTATGCGAGCGAGCTGGCCTCTAGGTCGGGGCGGAAGCAGAAGGAGAGGGCCGCTATTGATCTGTCTGGCCGAACCCTGCTTATGAAGTCCAGACTGACCCAGATGGGCTACGACGCCGACAATATTGACATGGTTGCTGCTGAGCTTGCGAAGCTTGGTGATGACGCGGCCCGGTTTGCCCTCGATGAGTTGGGTCGACCGACGAAGTTCGGACATGAGCTTGCCCTTGCCAAGCGCCGGTCTGTAAAAACAATCATTCAAAAGCACATTGTTGTGGGCGGCAAGAAGGGAACCGGTGGCGGAGGCGGCGGCGGCGGCAGGAGCGCGTCTGAGATTGGCAAGGACTTGCGAGACGTTCGCGCTTCGCGGGCAGCTATTGAGAACAAGGTGGAGCCCGGTGTTGGCTACACAACCGACCAGCAAAAGACGCTGGACGAACTCAGGATCCGACAGAAGAGGCTTGAGGCAGAGTGGGACGAGGTCTACTTGGGCGAATCCCAGGGTCCGGCCGGAAAGGCTCTCACTGCTGATGAGGAGGCGGCAGCCTTGTGGCGCAGTGGCGCGGACTACCATCAGGCGCTGACAAGGATGAAGGAGAGGCACCCCGATGTGAACCATGTTGGGTTGCTGTTCAATTACGGCAAGAGGGATGCGTGGAACAAGGCTCGCGACACCGCCCCCGCCCCCGTCGCGGGTGCCGCGAGCGACTTCTCTGTTTGGGTCAGGGGCCTGAGCGATGCTGACCGGCAGAAGACGGATGCCGATCTAGATAGGGCCGCGAGAGCGGTGATTGCGAGTGGCGGAAGCGAGGACCAGTTCGTTAGTTCCGTAAAGCAACCGGGCTCGGTGTTCTCTTTGCCGCACGGCGAAAGCTACCTTCGCATGGCCTTCGTCGCGGCCAAGAACTCCCCCGCCGGATCGACGCCCTCCCAGGCTGTTGACCCGACCCCGAGGAAGGCCGAGCCCGTCGAGGCGGGCGCTGCGGCAGGAGGGGCTACTCAGCAGGGGGCTGGTCGTACCGTTCAGCTTGATATGAAAAGGATCGGAAAAGAGGGGCTCCTTGAGGGAGGAGGCATGGTGTACCCAACCCCCCTGCCAGCGAGCACAACGGAATACATAAAAACTAGCGGGACCTCCTTTGATGGGTGGGATACGACAGACGGCCTAGTCCAGGCGGCAGCCCTTAGGGAGATGGCTTCGACACTTAAGCCGCACGACATTGCCGGATTTGAAAGAGTTCTTCAGCTTGCTGAGGGTATAGACCCAGGGTATGCGACTCACCAAAAGCGTGAAACCGACAGCCTCGGCTACGGGCGTCAGGTGACGGTTCCGGGAACTGCAACGAGTGAAGAGATAGCCCTTACCTATAAGCTTATGGGAGACGCTCTAGATGAGGCAGCCCGCCGCACACACGGAAAAGTTAGTCGAGACACCGTGATCGAAGGCCGTTACCCAAAGGCGGTGAAGAAGCGCTCCATGTCTTACTACATCCCAGATGTTGGCGCTAGGTATAAGGGTGACGGCAGAAAGAGTGGCCCGCAAGAGTACAGGGAGTTCACTGAGTTCAAGGTTGACAGAAGGCTTAAGGAGAGAATCGAACAGCATCGCGGTGCGTTTGACGGCACGGGCGGCGATTACTACCGCAGCCCTCCGGGAAAGAATTCTGCCCCCCCACTGACGAAGCTTCAGGACAGGTTCCAAACCCTTGGCGACTGGGGCGTCGGGGACATTACCGCCAAAGTGGGCGACTTAGGTTAGCTGATCACCTATGGCAGACCCAGGACCACAGCAGGATCCGTTTGAGTTCCTGAACGACCCAATGTTCCAGCTACAGGAGCAGGTCGCTCTCCCCGACCCCGTCCCGGATGTCGGCACCCCCAGTCCAATCGAGGTCGCGCCAATCGAGGAACCGGCAGAGGTCGCGCCGATTGAGGAACCGGCCGATGACGACGACGATCCATTCGCGTTTCTAAAGTCCCCGGAGTATCAGGTAGACCCTGGGCAATTTTCGGTTCGCGGCCCTCGTGCGATGGAGTACGAGCAGCCCTCCGTTCGCGTAGAGCGCAGCGCGCTGTCGGACATGTCTGACGAGGAGGCGGTGAACTTCCTCCCGCCGACCATCCCGGAAAACCCCACGAAGGCGGAAGTTGAGACGCTTCACCCTGCGCTCAACACTCCCGAGTACTACACCAAGAGGAAGGAGGTGGCGCGGCTATACAACAAGGCTTCCAGCAACGAAGATCGCATCGCCGTTCTCACCGAGTTCACCGACGTGTGGATGCCAGAAGTTCTGGAGCGGGCAACCGGGAAGGTGGGATGGAAAGAGAAGGGGCTTACTGGGCTTGCGACGGCGGCAACGTGGCTGGACAACGTCACGGGACGCTGGGTTCGGGCTCTAGTTAGAACAAGCTGGGAGGATCGCGAGAACGAGCTTAAGGGCGGATCCCGGGTCAGAACGCCAGGGCAGTGGTGGGACTCTTTCGATGAGAACTACAGAAAGTCGGACGGCAGCTTTGAGGACGGCGAGGAGGTGCTCAAGCAGCTCTACAAGCTGACAAGAAGCGGCGCTCTTGTGCCTGGAACCTCTCTTATTGGAGATGCCATTGTCGGCACTGGTGGCAAGGCTGGCGACGACAGGCTCAAGCAATACGAAGAGGAGACGAAGGGGGTCTTTGGCGTCCTCGCTGAAGGTGCCAGTGACCTTGGTTATGGAATTGGTGGTGCTTTCGCCCAGATAATGCCCGGAGGAAGTAACTGGAGCCAGTACATGGCCGCGCGCCGCGAGTCGAAGGAGATGGGCTCTGTCGGCGGCCACCAGTTCACCGGCCTAGTTGGTCAGATCCTTCTCGACCCACTCATGGTCTTCAAGGCCCCGAAGATTGCCCAGATGGGCGGGGTTGACATGACGAAGGAGGCAGCCAAGGCGATTGACGACCTCCTGGGGGCTGAGCTGGCTGCTTACAAGGAGGGCCTCATCGCTAGTGGCAAGTCTGGGGATGAGCTTGAGACCGCCTTATCGAGCTTTACCGACCAAGTTAGGAACGTCTACGGCAAGGAGACGCTTGAAGCGGCCAACCTAATTAACCAGTTCGACATCCCCAACTATCACGGGATACATGCTCCCAGGATCCTCTCGGACCTGAAAGACCCCCGCTTTACCCATGTCGTTGACGACATCCTCACGAAGGCGGACGTAGACCTTCCCGGGACAAGGCCAGTCTTCCGCGCTGCGGACAACATTGCCGACGACGTTGCCAGCGGCATAGACGATGCCGTTGACCTTGCTCCCGCAGCCGAGGAGGCGGCAGAGGTCGCTGCGATGCAGACCTACCGGGCTGAGGCTGCCTGGGCAGAGGTGGTTAGGGAGTCCATTCGCAGGCAGGCGATCCCCACCAAGATTGATATCTCCTACAAGGGCGTCGATGCTGCCAAGGGCACGGACGTTTGGGCGGGAGCGATTAAGTGGGAGAAGCCGGTCGCCGTTGGCAGGCAGACGGCAGAGCAGGCATTCAAGAAGACGAGACAAGTTCACTGGATGGATAACCGTCGTACGAAGATCATGCTTGGCCTGATCAGGCGGTATCCCTATCTGGAGCCGATACGCCGTACGGCTGAGTCGATCATGTGGCTTGAGAAGGCCCAACCAATGGCTGTGCGCCGCCCGCTTGGCGACATGATTACGTCGATGGAAAGTCAGATTCAGGGCCGCATTGGTTCTGGGCTCCTAAAGGCCGACGACCCGAAGGTTATGGCCCAGCTTGATGAACTAAGGACGATGTCCCGGGGCACCAGTCAAATGCGGTGGGATGCCATCGCACCTAAGGAGCTGGCTCGCCATGGCGTTTTGCACCAGGGATCATTCAGGAACGCCGAAGTATTCGAGATGTTCCGGCAGCGGAGAGCCACGCTCAGCGCCGAGGAGTCGGCAGCTTTCTTCGACAAGATCAAGAACATCACGGACAACGCTGGGAAAGCTGGCGCTGAGACGCTCAAGCTGGCTCTGCACTTCAAGGAGCTTGGTCGGCACGATCCTGCCACCGCAGCGGTCATCGAGAAGATAGCGAAGATTGATCGCATCGATCATCTTTACGGAGAGGCTGCTAATGGCAATCTAGCGGATCTTCCCCCGGCAGTTCGTCAGGAGATGGAGGCCCTCGCCAGAGAGAGCGACATGCTCGACGCCTGGAAGCAGGCTGCCCTGGACGCTGAAGAGCTTTACAAGACCGAGAAGATCTCGCGTAAGGAGGCTTGGAACAAGGTTCGCTCCAACCTGAATGTCATCCGCTGGATGATGAAGCAGCAGCTCTCCGACATCCTGGCGCGAGAGGCTGACCTTCGGACGCTGAAGGACATGGTTCCCGTCCAAGACCAAATCCGACAGCTTAGGATATGGCGGGAGGAGTTTGCGGACCTGATCGAGAACAAGATCTGGACCGGAGACAAGACCTTTGAGGATGCCTTCGACCAGCTAAGGGGCTTCATGGAAGCTCAGACCAGAGGCATGGACAAGTTCGCTGCTGACGACGCGGGCAGTGGCCTGAAGATGGTCTTCGAGAAGTACAGGAGGGACCGGATCGTTCCCAAGGGCACTCCCGAAGAGTGGGCTGGTGTCAGGGAGAGCCTTAGGGAGGGGATGGAGGGTGCCCTTGGGGACAAGGGGATGTCCGACCTCTTCATGGAGTTCAACGACATGAGGGCGCGTACCTGGGCGTCATGGAACCGGCTGCCCCCGGACATGGCGAATGCTTGGTACGCGAAGACCTATGCCGAGCCCATCCCCGGCATCTCCCCAGTCCGAGGGGGAGTCAAGGTAAGTGAGGTTGCCGCTCTCAAGGAAGCCAAGGGCGGCCGTCTCCTCTTCTCCCGCAGAGAGGGAGTTGTCCACACCGTCGCGTATCCACCGTGGAGGGACGAGCTTGGAAAGAATGAGGCGAAGAGGATTGCCCAGACCGGAGACATCCCAGACGACATGACCCTTGGTCAGGTTCAGGATGTCGTCACGGCCCAGCTTGACGAGGCTGACGAGCTTCTCATCGCAGCCACAAGGGCCTCAGAGGGAGAGCGGGAGCTACTCAAATGGTTTGAGACGGAGGTCGGGACCGCTCGGTTTGAGATGCAGGAGGAGGGGCTGCTTGCTGCTGAGGACTTTGCTGGTGGCCTTGGTACCAAGAGAGAGCTTCGGGTGGAAGGGGACCCGTGGGTAGACAAGCTCCTGTTCACCGGCATAGCCGATTCCCGCAGCGAGCGGCTTGCTCAGGGAACAAAAGAGGCTAGGTGGAAGTTCCGAGGAACCGATCAGGCTGAGAAGTTCTGGGAGGCATACGAGGAGGTCTTGCAGGCCGCCGCTGATGCTGAAACAAAGGGAGCAAAGGCCGACCTTGCAAAGGCGAACAAGGTGTTTACCGCCGCCAGGGAGGCCCTCGCTGAGTGGCCTGAGGCCGTTCGCGGCGTCCCAGAGAAGATCTTCGATGAGCTTGAGGCGGCAGCCGCCCTTGACTGGGCAGCCGAGACGATGGGTGCCTATGGTGACGCCCTTACCAGAAGCCTTACCCCGTCAGACGTTCGCGCCGCACTGAAGAACACGGTCAAGTGGGCGGCACAGGAGAACCCGGCGCTAGCCGCAAGGGCGGCGAAGCTTGCTGACGGAATCAACGATGTCGTCAAGAAGTACGGCGAGACGTATGACGCGACGACCAAGCTTAAGCGGGCACACGCGGCTGCGCTTGACAGGGGGGCACAGCGGATTGGGGAGATGACCTTCTCCCCCAACTCCTACGAATGGCGTCGAGCCATGGACGCTGCCGACATGAAGGCGGGAGATGACTGGACCCCGGCAATGAGGACCGCTGCTGGCAAGCGGGGCCGGATAATCCTTACTGCCCTTAGCGAGATCTCAAAGCTTGACACTGGCTTTATGGGCGACGTAGGTGCCTACCTAAAGGAGTGGTTTGACAAAGACATTCCCCGTGATCTGGCCCGAACAAGAAAAGGCCGAGCCCACGCCGCCTTCCGCGAGCTAGCTGGCGACATTGCCAATGTAGAGAAGCAGGACGAGCTAATCGAGCTTGCCCAAAAAGCCTATAGGCAAGCCGGGAGAAAGGGTGAGTGGTGGAGGCTCTTCACGGATCGTGGCGCTAAGCGCGGTCGCAGGGAGAGGGAAGCCAGGGGGGCAGCCGAGGGGGAGTGGGGGTACGGAGACAGAAGTAGGTTTAACGATCCTGGTCTGTCGTTTGTCGGTGCCGATTATAGAGATGGTTTCTCGATTAAATATCTGTGGGGGGGAGATCGTCGGGCAGCGATGATTTGGAGCGCCGACCGCATCGACAAATACAACCTGGCGAAGGACCCACTAGAGCAGCAAGCCATCGTGGCAGCCATCAGGGCTGGGAACGACCCTGTCGGGTATGGGATGGCTTCGAGGTTCGCTCTTGATAAGAAGGCTTTCAGCAAGTTCAAGCACACCTTCTTCAGAGAGGACAAGCAGGGCGACCTCCTCTTCTCCCGCCGTGAAGACGGCATGGCCCCCCTCGCCTATACGCAGTTCACCAACGACGGCAAGGCGATCATCGGCGTCTTCGAGAACGTCAAGGGGCCTGAGGCGTTCACTGCCGCAATGGAGGAGTTGGGGCACATCTTCCGCAGGGACCTTCCCGCGCAGGACTTGGCCGTTACGGAGAAGTGGGTAATCAGATACCTTGGAAAGGCCGCAGGAACGGTAGGCGAGAATGGTCGGCTGCGCTGGACTGAGGCTGCCGAGGAGGCGTTCGCCAGATCCTTCGTCAAGTGGCTGAAGACCGGCGAGATGCCCAAGGGCTTCGAGAACCAGAGCGCTCTCCGCGAGGCGTTCAACAAGGCGAAGAGGTGGATCACTGAGATCTACTACATCATCACGGGGCGCTCTACGCCGACCAGAATAGACGAAGCTGGCAACGTCGTTCGGGTTGACCCCACGGCGCGCAAGGTCAAGGGGCCTCAGATACGGGGGTACTTCGAGGGTGCGCCCATGGAGGGTGTTCCCAAGAAGGCTTACAAGATCAGGATCACCCCAGATCTTGAGGCGACCTTCCACCGCCTGCTTGATCCAGATTCTCTTAAGGGTGACTTCTCTCCGCTTGTCCGCGACATGGATGAGTCCATGGCAGCCTTCCGTGGCTCTGACGGCGTAACCCGGGCAATGGCCTTCATGAAGTTCCAGGCAGCCGCCAGGGACCTCTCAGCCGCCGCTGGGCGCACGGAGGACGAGGCTGACCAACTCGTTAGGAACCTCATGTCCAAGGACGTAGAGGTCCGCGAGAGAGGGATGCGGGACTTGGATGTGGTCAAGCGGCAGGCTGCTGGGCGACACAAGGCGGTTCCCGCGATTGGCGAGATCAAGGCCCCAGAGTTCAGGAACGACCAGACGCTTAAGGATGCCCTCAAGAACGACCTTGTGGTCAAGCTTGGCCTTAACCTCGTTGAGGCCGACAGGATCGTTGATATTGGGTTCACCCGTGCGGTTGATGATGTTGTCGATGCAAAAAAGGTGGACGATGTTGAAGAGCTTGTGGAGGTCGCCCCGACCCCAGAGCCGGTTGTCGCGCCCGCAACCATCGATGAGGTGGCCGACGAGTTCCCGGATAAGTTCGTTGTCGAGATTCGCGGCGTTGAGCGTGAGGTCAGGATTAACCTGAAGGGGTCTAGGGAGCTGTCTGGGGGAGCCGTTGACGAGGGCCTCTTGATTAAGCTTACGGACACCCAAGGCAAGGCGATGAAGGATCCGGTTAGCTACGCCGAACTAAAGGCTGGCTACAAGGGGATCTGGGAGGGGCAAGAGCTTATTGAGCCAGAGCTTCTCGAAGCCAGGAAGGCTGAGGTTGCCGAAGGCGCATACATACTTGATGAAGACTACGCCCCCGCCGACGCCACATGGATGGAGGGGCTGTCAGACGAGCAGATTGCCGAAACCAGGGCCGCTGCCGAGTTGGGCGAGCAGTCATTCGATGCGACAGAGAAGATCTCCACGGCGAAGGAGTTCAGGGGGTGGGCGATCCACGAGCTTCGGAGGGCCGGTGTCCCCGAGCGTGAGGCCAAGAAGCTGGTTTCAGGTAGGGGCAACGAGCTTGATGAGATCAAGCGAGATATGACGGACGACTATGATTGGGCGTCAGAGAGGTCGGAATACGACAACAAGCAGCAGTGGTTCCTTCAGTTTGAAGACGAGATTCTTGAAAAGCTTGAGGACGCATACGCTCAGGGCTTTGTCTCCAAGGAGGGCGTAACGCCGGTCCTCCTCCCGGTGGAAGACCTCAGGGCCGCCGCTGCCGCCCCTCCCCCCGCAGCAGCTGACGAGGCTGTGCGTGCCGCAGAGGCCCCTCCAGTCAGGCCCGAGTCGATCACCACCGAGGACGATGTCATCGCGCTGCTTGACTACACCCTCTCCCGGATGCCGGGCATGGAGAGGGCGGCTGTCCGGGAAGCGGTCTTTGAGTCGGGCGATGTAAGGAGGACCCTCAACCAGATTCAAGACACTGGTAACGAGCTTAAGTCGTGGGAAAGGCCAATCGCTGAGAAGTGGGAGGCGGCCTACGACAAGAGCCTGACATCCCTCGGCAAGAAGATGGGCCTAAACGAGGCGATTGAGCCAGCGACATTGCGCGCCCACGAGGCTGTCGCTGATGACATTGTTGAGGCCCTCTATAAGGAGCACTCCGAGGCGGCGATTGACGAGGCGGCTGCGAGGCTGTCCTTGGATGACGCCCCTCCCCCCGCAGCCGTCGTCCCGGAGGTTGCTGCGAAGCCGAGGCTGACGCCCGAAAGCATCGACAAGATGTCGAAGAAGGAGCTTGTTGCTGAGATTAAGGCCAGGCCAGAGCAACTAGGCCCGGTGGGCAGGGGAAACAAGGCGGACCTAGCCAAGAGGCTCAAGGACTCCGTCGGACCTCGCGGCGCGCGCATTGTTGAGGCCCCCAAGAAGAAGACTAGGCTGGACATACAGCGCGAGGAATACCCGGCAATCCTCAAGCGCCTTGCCTCTGACTACGTCGAGAAGCACCCAGCGCTAGCGAGGAAGAACGTCCGTCTTGGCGATGTCAGGGCTTTCGACGCTACGGTCGCAGCAGATGCGGTCAGGGCGTTTGACGAGCTATGGACGGGGCCAAGGGGGCAGCTTGCGGAGCTTAGGAAGCATACTTATGAGCTGGAAGCCCCAAGCGAGCTGCGTGGAAATATTGTCTCTCTAAGGGATGCGGCTAGGACCCTTTTCAAGACGGCATGGCCGGGAGACTCGACGCGAGTAGCCAACGCCATACAAGATCTGAACATGGCAATCGTCAAGGAGCGCCAGGTAGCGGCGAAGGCCATCGTCCGCTTCGAGGCCAAGCTCGGTGATGCCAAGGCAGAGATTGCGCGTAAGACGATGGCACCGAGGAGGGGTGCCCCGGACGACATCTTGCAGGATGCCGCCGACGTTGCGGCGATGCGCCCGACGATGGTTTCAGAGGACAACATCCTCAGGGCTGAGGGCGCGAAGAGGTGGCTGGACACTCAGATTGCCGACCGCCAGAAGTTCATTCGGATGGAGATGTCCAGGGCCAGGAGCGACTCCCGGAAGCTCAAGCGCGTCGTTGATGGCGAGGAGGTGCAGACCCCCCTTGGTGCGTTTGTCGATGAAGCGGAGGCAGGGCTTCGGGCCGCGCCCTACGAGGGCGGTGGAGAGGACGCTCTGGGCCGCGCACTCGGCATCATGAAGGCCCCGATCCCGGAGACTGGTCCGTGGGCCAAGATCAAGCACATCTTCTCTGACGTTACGAAGGATCCAGAGATCGCAGTCAAGGAGATCAGCGACTACATGAACGAGGCGCTCAAGGGTCTGCCGGATACCGAGAAGGCTATCTGGGACGCCGCGAAGCAGATGGGCTACGACCTACGCACCCCAGGCGAGCTTTGGGAGGTGATCCTCAACGCCAAGAAGTGGGCTCGATCCTATGGCGACGAGCTTACCCTTCGTAGGGAGACAGCCCTTGAGGCATACCGCAACGACAACATGACGGCCCTCTTCGACGGGCTTGACCGAAGCACCCAGGGGAAGATTGAACGGCTGCTGAAGAACAGAAAGCTCTACGGCGTTGCCTCGGATGCGCCGCCAAAGATCAAGGCCCTCGCCAAGTCACTTGGGATGGTTGGTACAGAGGAGTTGTTCATCCACGCTGGCCGAAAGGGCCGAGTCAACATCGGTGAGACGTACACAACAAAGCAGATTGAGGATGCGCTCGACGTAGCCAAGGCCCTTGACGACATGCTCGAAAACCAGCTTGAGAAAATGCAGGATGCTGGTCTTTTCATGACGGTTGACCACTCTGCCGCAGCCGAAATCGACATGCTTCGGGTAGAGCTTCGGGTGGCCAGGGACGTTAAGGAAAGGGAGCGCCTGATTAAGGCCATCACCGATAAGGAGAAGGCTTCTACAAGAAAGTGGACAAAGGAGGAGTTCCTCACTCGTTCCAACATCGGTAGCTACGTCCCTCACCTTAAGACAACCGCTGCTCGAATGAAGACAATGGCGATGAAGCGCGGAGGAATGCCAAGCTCCCAGGAGTCGTTCTTCCAGAAGAAGAGGACGAGGGCGTCGTCCATTGATGACCTCAATGAGCAGCGGCGCGTTCAGCAAGCCACGAACGACCTGTACCACTGGGCGGTAAACACAGAATCCCCGGCGTGGTTGCCAGACGGACCGCTTGCCGGAAAGGATCCGGCCCAGGTTCGGGACGCAGCCAACAGCGGTCGTCTTGAGGAGGCGTTCTCCGTTGATGAGTGGGATGGGGCGGTCAAGTGGGCTCGCCGGGAGGGCACCGGCAGCGAGCTATACGACTTCCTTGAGACTGACTTCAACGTCCTCATCGAGCGCTACTTAAAGGAGAGCAATGCCCAGATTGCTGACGCCATATTCAACAAGGATATGGATGGGATGTTCCCCGTTGGTGAAGAGATCGCCAAGCTCACATCAGGTCTGTCGGCCGCTGACGCCAATCTCCGAGCAAAGGAGTTCGGCTACGAGAGGATGTCGAAGATTGACAGCATCCAGGCAGCCACCGGCATCCCCCTCCCGGCCGAGCTTCGAGTGTACGAGGATGTTATTCATCAGCGTCTTCTCGCCGGGGAGTCTCCAGCGGCAATCGTCCCCTGGCTTAGAGAGAAGGGGATCAACGTAGACACGGCCCACATCGCCTCCTTCAAGATGCCCTACAAGTTCGCGCCGCAGCCCGTTGTTGAGTACCTCCGGTGGATCAACAAGCCTGACTGGGCTCAAGGCAAGTGGTGGATGGGGTGGCTGGACGGGTTCCATTCTGTCGCCAAGTCGATGGCGACGATCTCCAGCATCGCCCACGTTGGAATGAACGCCAGCGGAAACCATGTCTCAATCGCCCAGAAGCTGGGGCCTGGGATCTTCAATCCGGCCAACCACCTCGACGCCATGAACATCTTCATGAAGATGGACCCTGAGGACTTGACGAAGTTCGAGAAGGCGATGGGCATCAAGCACGAAGATGCGGTTGTGAACATTGGGAAACACTCCTACACGGTCGGGGAGTGGAAGAAGCTTTTTGACGACTGGGGGATCTCCGAGGCCCCACTGAGCAGGGCGTTCCTCGAAGAGATCGGAGGCCAGATAGGTGGCAGGCCGAAGGCGCAGCTTGCCGGATCGATGATTGGCGCTGGGATCGCGGGGACCGCCGGAGGCATGATCGGAGGGCCTATAGGTGCCGCCGCTCTCGGGTTCCTGGGACAGTATCCTGGCGCGCTACTTGGCGAGGTAATGTCTCGCGGACTATCCAGCAAGGCTGTGGCAGAGCTTGGTGGCGCTAAGTTCACAGCGCTCCCCACGGCGGCGAGAGAGGGCTGGAAGCGCGTATGGTTTGATGAGATGACGGAGTTCCGAAAGTCTATCGAGATCGGAACCGCCAAGGGGGCAAAGCAGGCAACGCGGTACTTCGGAGAGCGCTCTGTCGGCCTGACTGCCGGAGCCGCTGTCGGCTCTGTCTTTGGCCCCGCAGGAACCGTTGCCGGTGCCATCGCTGGGCTTACGCTACCCAGTTACATGAGGATGATGACCGGGCTGAACCAGGCCATCGAGTCCCAGGCCAGAATCACCCTGGCCGTTGGAGAGCTTAGGGCAGGGAAGTCCATCTCTGAGGCAGCCAAGTCTGTAGACGACGCGCTCCGTAATTACTCGCACCTCACCCCGGTCGAGAAGCATGTCTTCCGCAGGATGTTCTTCTTCTACACCTGGGACGCTGGAAACATGCGCTTCCAGACGCATCAGCTAATCAAGAATCCACGGCAAGCCGCTGTGTTCGGTCACTTCATGAACGGCGTCTTCAAGGGCCAGTTCACCCCCGAGGAGATCCAGGCAATGCCTGCCCACCTCCGGTGGCGCATCATCATGAAGACGGGGCCGGGAATGATCTGGTCGGTCAACGGCCTTCCCCAGCAGGCGTACGTCGAGATGCTAGGAAGATGGGCAGAAGGAAAGCCCGCTGGAATGCTTACCCGGGTACGCCCCGACGCCCTGCTTATGTTCGAGTTCTTCTCGGACAAGCGGTCTGTTTACTACGGAAAGGGATGGGACGAACTTACCAACGTAAGGTCCCTTAAGGACGCGAGCCCCTTCCTGAAGAAGCTTGCTGGCTTCCCGGTTAAGAAGGATCCAGAAACGGGAGAGTGGGTGCCATCCCCAGCGAGACGGCCAATCTTCAACAAGCAGGGCAAGATCACTGGATGGAAGGATGACTACCGCGCGATGCACCCGGAGCGCTACTACATGATGTCCAAGCTCCCCGGATGGCGGATCCTCATGGAGCAGCTTAAGCTTCAGCAGGACACCTTCACCTCCAGGGCTATCGACTACGGCGACCCAACGGCCACAGCAACGCCGTTCCAGAGGGCGATGGCGTTCATGGTTGGCTCCAAGCCCTACTCCATCGACTTCGAGGCGCAGATGGATTACTACACTTGGAGCTACCTCGAAGAGCTTCAGAGACAGATCAAGCTACAGGACAAGACCTTCTTCGTGGACATCAAGCGAGCGGTGAGAAGGATCCCGCCCAATGGTGGGGAACTTAGAATCCCAATGGATTCGACCCCCATGGAGACTGTGCCCCTAGAAACCACGCCCATAGGAACTGTTCCGATTGAGTAGTCGGCAGCCAAGGATCAGGAGGAAGCGATGAGTAGTTGGGTTCCGTGCGACACGCTGTCCAATGCGAACGTTCCCGCCAATACAGAGGAGGGGACCACTGCGGTCGGAATCTCGGCAATAACCTCCGGCGGCACTGCGCTAACGCGGGGGCAGTTGGCTGGGGTTCAGGTCACTGTAAGTGCTGCTGACGCCAACAACGATGGCACCAAGGGGTATGAGATTAGGGCCTACAGAGACGCATCTAAGTCTCAGCTTCTCTACTCAGTCTTCTTCACGATGACATCGGCAAACGTCGGCAGCGCGTGTCACGGAACGAACATACTGGCAGCCCCCATGCCCTTCTACGAGCAGCCGTACTTCACCCAGAGAACCGGAGCTAGCTCAGCCACCCTTGCTACAACGGTCACCTTCTTGGTCAAGACTAGCCCTTAAGGTTGAGTAGTCGGCCACCCGCCTGCTAAAAGAAACCATAACCCCATAGACCCACTGGCTGCTTATCGCTTAGTAGCTGGACAAGGGGCAGGAGGAAGCGATGTCGTATACGGTTAAAGAGGCTTGGATTCCATGCGATAGCCAGGTTAGCTCAAGCGTTGGACCGAACGCCGAGACAACCCAAGTTGCCATAAAGAGTGGCACTTCTGATATTCCGCGCGGACTTCTGTTTGGGGTTCATGTCATTGCCTCTGCGGCAGACGCGAACAATAACGGCATTGTTGCCACCGCAGGCGGCCTTGAGGTCAGGGTCTATAGCGACACCAGCAAGACCCTCCTTCTTTACTCTGTCTTTTTGGACATGGACACCGCAAACGTTGGGTCAGCGGTGCACAGTTCGGACACCCTGGCTACGCCCATCCCCTGCTTCGAGACTCCGTATTTCACTGTCAGGTCTGCGACTAGCGCAGCCACCCTCAACTACACCACGACCTTCTTCATGAGGACGCTCGCCTAGCCATGGCTAAGAACTTCCCAGACGGCAGCGGATCTAACAAGGCGTTCCCCCCAGACCTCATCTCGGACCCAAGCCCTTGGAGGGTTGCAAACAAGTGGGATTGGACTAACGAGTCAGCCCACACCTTCTCTGATGGTGTTGCTCAGGGGTTCCAGGGAATCAACTGGACCTCTCGAAACACCGCGCTTGCGGACTCGTTGCAGGTCAAGGCGTCTGGCCTGGAGATTGGGATAACAGCGTCGGAGTCATCGAGCCAGTACTACTGGACTACTCAGACTGGCCCGATTGTCTTCGCTTCATTGTCGGACATTGTCAGCGGCTATAGCCTGAAGGATACGATTGTTATCCAGTGCGTGATGGACTCAGATGTCACCATCCAGAGCGGGAACGAGAGCAACCAGCACGTCTACGGTGGCCTCATCGTATTCGACGGAGGCTATGGGGGAAGCGGTGGCGGTAACTGGTATCAGGCGAACTGGTATCGGCAGCTCTCCGCTTCGACCAACTATTATCACGCCCGCTACGGCGGCGGCACCGTCTCCGGGGGTGGCGTTCCTTACGTTATTGGCGACACTGGTGGGGGTGCTCCAGCCTTTATCGAGATGACTATCTACCCAGCTACTGGGTGGGCCTCGGCTATGTCACCGAACGCATCCATTCAGGACCCGCACTCCGTCTCGACCGGTGTGTACTACGGCAACATGGAGACGGCCCTCCCTAAGGACATTGGCTCGGGCGGCGGAAACACCTCCCCCGGAACAAACCCAGACTTCACCCTTCGGCCAAGCAACATTAAGGTTGGTATGTGGGCTGCCTATTACACGGCGACGGGAACGCGAGGCTCTGAAGTCACTGTCACCTTTAAGAAGTTCCGCGTGCTCAAGAGGAAAGCCTGATGTGGAATCAGACGACGATCATGGCTGCGATAGACAGCGCAAAGGATGACTACGGCAGCCCTGTAACTACTGTGGAGGTCTCCTTTGCCGGCGACGACCTGAGGCTTGCCTTTAAGGACGATGGCGGCTCTTTGCTGGCAGCTTACTCGGTTGACACTGATGGCGAGTTAACGAGGGTTGGAGATTAAGGTGGAAGAGCTAGGTGGTTTAGGTGGGCTAAGTGCAGCGGGGATCTTCATCCTCATCATCCTGCGTGAAGTCTTCTCCTTCCTTAAGGAGAAGGAGGACGACAGGCCGTCTGCGCCAGACCGTGACCCTGACTGCGTCAAAGAAATCGACGAGCAGCTCAAGCTGATCAGAGAGGCCCAGGTCAGGACCGCAGCCAACTGCGACAAGCTGGCAGAGGTTATGAGCGCAAAGGATGTAGATGGACTCCCTTTAGTCTACACCCCACGGTCTCTGGGGAAGTCGATAGAGAGCCTGAGCATCTCGATCTCGAAGCTCGCGGACGACGTTCGGGGGAACTAGTGATCAGGTCTGGCTCTAGGGGAGATGAGGTCAAGAGCCTTCAGGAGTTCCTGATTGGCCTTGGCTTCCTGCCTGAGGGTGAGGCAGACGGCATCGCGGGCAGGAAGACCATCCTCGCCCTCAAGTCATACCAAGCTTCCTCTGGCCTAGTCGCAGACGGAGTAGGTGGGCCTAAGACTCTGGCTACTGCGCGCCAAGACGGCTGGGAGTTTGAGGACGGCCCCTCTCAGCCACAGATTGAAGCAGCTAATACTCTTGGGCTTCCAGTGGAAATCGTCCAGACCATCGAGGCTGTGGAGTCAGGTGGTCGCCCTGCGGCTATGAGATTCGAGCCCCATGTTTTCTTGAGGAAGAGGGCTGACCTAGCTGGGCAGATCCCCTTCACTAAGGGGCCTCGTGGCTACAGCGTGACGCGCTCAGAGACTGACCAGTCGGCCTTTGAGCACGCCTTCGAGCTAGACCCTAAGGCAGCTACGGAGAGCACAAGCTGGGGCCTCTATCAGGTCCTTGGTGGGCATCTGATTAAGCTCTACGAGAGCCCTCAGTCTGGAGTAGACCACTTCTATGCGGACCCACTTGGAGTTAGCTACAAGCTACTTGTCTCTTGGTTCAAGGATTCTCCGAGGGCTGTCGCAGCGGCTCGCGCGAAGGACTGGAAGAAGCTTGCTCGTTACTACAACGGCCCTGGTCAGGTGGAGCATTACGGAGCAGCGCTAGAGCGAGAGTATGCAAAGGTGGTTGGGTAATGCCTGAATCTGACTACCCATTAGTCCCTGGCGTGGGAACTAACTGGCTCTCAGATAGGCCACTCCCTAAGGAGGCTCCGCAGCCTCGGGCCTCTCACTATGCTCAGAGCCTTGGCGACATCTTCTGGGAGGGCGCTCAGGCTGGAGCCTGGGGAGCCCCGGTGGCGGGAGAGTCTGCTCGCTTGCTTAGCGCCGTCCCTCGGAGTCTTCCGCCTGCCGTTGCCAATGATTTGTTCGCGGAGCAGGCTTTGGCTGAGGCGATGACGAGAAGCAGCTTGCCGTGGACAGGCTCAGAGGTTGTTCAGATGAGCCCCGACGACTTCCGGGCCTTGGCCCTTGATCTGTCGGATAAGACGCTCAGAGAGAGCCCACTGGAGTTGCACTTAGGCTACACCATGAAGGGCCGCGATCCGTCTGACGAGATTCTGGATGCCCCCGGCGGGCCAGACCCCCGTAGGGTGGGGAATGTGCGGAGGGCAATCGAATCAAGATCCCCGCTCCGCGACATCCCCTATCTCGCGGTTGATGAGACTGGCCGCGTCATTGGACACGAGGGCCGTCACCGGGCGACAGCGCTTAGGAAAATGGGCTACCCAACGATGCCGGTGGAGCTTATTAGCTCAGACCTTCCTGGGAATCCCTACGGTCGGTATGAACAGCTCCTAAGCGAGAGCCCTACCCCAAGGATGGGCACAAGAGAGGCCGTTCAGAGGGGCTTGACGGGTCGCCAGGACGCGCTGCGCTGGCCGATGCTGCCTCCCGGCTCCCCCCCGAATACCAAGGCGCAAAAGCCTGGGACGACGTACTCACCGGTTGGCGCTTACAGGGAGAGGCACCTCCCGCCCACCGACGCCGCTCCAGAGAGACTCTCATTTGGCAAGCGCATGGGGGAGGGGCTCAAGGCACTCGCCAGGAACCCGAAGCTGTTGGCCAAGGGAATCACCGGCCCAGCCCTTCTCGCTGAGTCTCTGGCGGGGGCTCTTGCGGGCGGCGGCGGCGCGGCCCTTGGGGGCTACGCCGGGAGACCTGACATCCAGCACGGGTTCACTCCCCCGGCGTTTGTTACGGAGGGACCTCGACAGCCAGACCCGTACACCGGAGAGGTTCCAACTGGACCGTATTCCCAGGACGAGATTCGACGGGCGACCCGAGACGCGGCAATCCGCAAACAGGACCCCAATGCTCTCGTTCGTATGGAACTCGCTCAGAGGATTGCGGAGACCAACCAACGCTACGGAGAGGGAGCAGTCCCTGACGACGCAACCCTCGAAGAGCTTGAGCGAATGTTCCCAGATGTCATGCGAGACTGGGTTTGGGAATAATGAGCTGGACCCCTCAAGACGACACGATTGCCCTGCTGTGCATAGCCTTGCTTGTTGTTAGCTTGCTAGTAATCCGTGCATGTATCCCGCCTGAATGGCACCATCCAGCGGAGCGTCCCGCTACGCCGCCCGAAAGTCTCTACCGATAGACTGGAGTCACTATGACGCCCGCACTTAGAAAGTCCCTCATTGCCGTGTTCACGGCCATCCTCGCTGCCATCGCCATCTGGCTCGGAGGCGGTGACGACACTGTCCCCGTGGTTGAAGCCGACCCACCGGCCCATGACGATGACGATTCGGCGGGAGACGACGATGATTCAGCGGGAGACGACGATGACTCCAGCCAAGACTGAGCCGATTAAGGAGCAAGGCAATGCCGACGAATCGTGAGAAGAGACTAGCTAGGGAGAGGCAGGCCGCCTCCTTTGTAGAAAAGAACAACAACCACATGGTCACGCTTCTTCAGAGCGTCACCGAGGATATTGGTGAGGAGCTTGTTGGTCTTAGCCAGATTCAGCGTGATAGCAGGCTGGCGGCCGAGATGGCCTATAGGCTGGACAACGCCATCGAGGTCCCCAATGAGTTGATCGAGGCGTTGGATTGGTTCGGTTTCTACCTTGGCAGCCTGATTGTCATTGGGATCTACAGAGCCATCGAGCGGTCCATGAAGCGCAAGAAGGAGCGGGCCGCTAAACTAAAGAAGCGACTTGAGGACAATGGTCCTCGCATGGCAAAGGCTGCTCGTCGTAGAATCGAACGACGCATTGCTAGGTTGGAGAGGGCGCGATGACTATCGCTAAGCAGGGACTTGTTAATCCGGTAGGCGGGGAGCTAATCACTCTAACGCAGACCTACCCTGGTGCCGGGGTTGCGAGGACGGCGGAGGTTGTGGCCGCTGGATCTAAGACTGTTTATGCGGTTGAGATCGACAACACCGCAAACGCGGCGACCACCTACGTAAAGGGCTACACCTCCTCGCCCACCATCGGGACAACGGATCCCACCCTGATCCTAATGGCGGCTGGCTCTACCAAGGTGCAGTACAGCTTTGACGTTGGTTTCACAATGTCCGCTATCCACGCAGCCACACTAACGACGAACGGAAGAAGAGGGACTGTTGGCCCTGACGGTTCCGTCACCGTTAAATTCCTACTGAGCTAAGCGATGCCTACATATACAACATCACCGCAGACCACAGACCTTCAGACCTACATCTTCAAGGCTGCGAACATCGACGTTGCAGGAAAGGCCGACCTCATCGGTGCCTCCAAGTCCGTCTACGCAATTCAGATCAGCAACGGAGACGGTGCTGTCAGGTATGTCAGCATGTGGGACGCCACTGTGATCACCGCGCAGTATGCAGATGTTGTGATCCCGGTGAACGCCAGCACCGACATGACGGTCTATATCGACAGCGGTATCAAGTTCTCAAGCAGGCTGACCATGAATGGCTCTGATGCCGTGACCGCTGGCGGCAATCCAACCGACCTAGACATCACCCTCTTCGCCAATTAGGAAACCCCGCCTGGCCGAAGGAGAGTAGCCAGACGGGGTTTCGCAGAGTGTGAGCAGTTGAACGCTACCTGCCGACACCGATTTCGTAAAGCACTGACGGGAAGGTGTTGAGGAAGGACTCCATCGGGAGCACGCAGCATCCGAGGTCGTAGAGCCTTAGCAGGGAGCCGACCTCAGCGACATTGATGATGTCCGAGATGGCGTTTAGCTCCATGCCCACAAGGATTGGCCCGTTGTTTCTCTTCAGGAATAGCAGCGGCCTCTTCTCGGCAGCTTCAGCCTGGTCCTTGGCCTGCTCCCAGAACTTCTTGAACGGACCCGTGACGGGGATCCTGAACATCTGACCGTAGTCGAAAGCCTCGTGGGCCTTGCACTCGATGGCGAAGGGGAAGGGGAAGGGACCGACGATTTCAAATTCGCCAGCCCCTGCCTTCCCCTTCTGACGGTCTGTCGGGTTGCGCTTGACAGTCCAGTCGTCACCGAGCCATTCCCTTAGGCGCTTGGCAATAGCTCGCTCGAAGTTGGCCCCTTTATTTCTACTCTTTTTACCGCCCATTACCAGAGTTTAACTCCCCACATCTCTCTGAACTTCGTCCGCGCCTTCGGTCGAGCCCTCCCCCTCATCCTGTGTTCTTGGCCGCATTCGCAGGTCTGAACCCACATCGGGGCAGCCCATGTCGCCTTCAAATACTCTTGCTCTGGGAGATGGGCATGCTCTCCTGTGTGGATAACCGTCCAGGGGCCGAAGTTGTGATAGTGCTTTCTCACCGCTCACCCCCTCTATCGTTGGTGCCTGCATCGCTGACGCTACTGGGGTCATAACTTTCTCTACTCTCTATTGGCGTGTGAAGGTACGCCCTGTAATCAGGATCTACCTGAGCCCTTCCAAGCAGGCTAATTAAAGCATCCACTTGCTCGCGCTCTTCCTTGGTAAGGCGCTGGCTCCTAAACAGAGCCAGCATTTTGAGGGCAGAATCGATGCTTATCGCTGTAGTCATGCCTCCTCCCCATCTACAACAAGCCGGTACTCGCGCTTCTTGGGCTCTTTCCTTCTCACGTTGACCTCGCCATCGTCCCAGAAGGCGACCATCTCCAGATCGTGGCGAGTCATCCACTCCCACACCAGCTCAGCGAGAGCGGCCCCAGAAGCGTCGTCAGTGGACTTTGGCCCCTTATCCTTATCCCAGGGTGGGGATGGTGCTTCGGGGGCCCTCTCGACCGCCTGAGGGGCCTCCTCGTCGGTGAGGAGAGACTCGGCAGCCTCCTGTGGGTGCTCGGGGGGGAGCCAGTTCGCTGGCCTGGAGACTCCTCTTCTTCCTGCTGCCCTTACCGGGTATCCGTTCTCTTCCCTCCAGCTTCTTACTGCTGAGTGGAAGCGGCATCTGCTGTAGCCACGAACGTCGTTCAGCCCGTGATAGTGGCAGATCCTTAGGTACCGGCTGAGGTTAATGTCTGGGTCTGCGTCTACGAGTGCTCTCACATAGGCAATCCCTGTTCTGTATTCCGAGTAATCGATGTGCAAAAGCGGATCGATGTTTGTCATGCTCACTCCCTCTGTTTGGGTTAAGTGCCGGTTTGACCACCTTCTAGTCAGGGGGTCCGTTCTCCACCACCGGCAGGCATAGCCTTTGAGTTGGCTTTCAGATGACTTCTAGCCGGGCCAAATACGAAGGGCTTGGAGGTTCCGGCTAGAAACCGATCTCTTCCTCCTGCTCGTGGCTGACCAGCTCTGCGGCAGAGACAGACTCGGCGTGCGTTCCCAGCTCCTTCACCTTCTGGATCGCGCCGAGCAGCTCGTCTCTGCCCATCTTCGTAATATCTTTGCGGCCAAAGACCTGTGGATAAATGCTGGGGAACTCATCCCTTAGGGCCAGAGCCTCAGAGATTGCTTCCACCTGTTTGTTGCCCTCAGGCTCTCCGTTGATCGGTGCGTCGATGGTGGCGTTGCCAACCTTGCCCTCGTAGAAGGTGTCCTCGTAGGGGATAGCTCCTACTACGATGGACTCCTTGGCTACAGAGAAGCTGCCGTTGCTCTCGTCCTTGGTCGTCTTCACTTCAACGAACAGGGGGAGGCGCTTGGACAGCCTGTTGACTGCGGTCTTCCTTGCCATCTCTGAGTACCAACCCTTCCAGGCTGGGCTGTTGGGAGACGCAGAGTTCCTTCTGATCTTCTCGATGTCGTGCTTCCACACGACCTCAATCATCGGCTGCAACCATTCCTTGCAGTTAGCCACGGCGTAGGCTGCTCTTACCTCGCCAATCTCATCAGGGTTGTCCCGCTTCTCAACGTGGTGGAGGCCAAGGTAGTAGCCGCCTTCATTTACATAGCGGGCAACCTCGAACTCATCGCCCTCGTAGACAGCGAAGGTGTCGATGTTGATTCCACGGCGGGCAGCCATAGTGACAACGCCACCCCATCCACGAATGAACTGGGCCTCTCCCTTGTAGGCTACGATGTGCCCCTGGTTGCCGATGCCGGTTGGGTCAAGCCCAAGCTGGCTGGCCTTGTAGATAGCTCGGAGGAAGCTCTCTGGGCTGCACTGTCTGAGCTTGCTGTCCTTGTTGTACATGGACATAGCCAGGGCACACAGCCGCTCTTCTCCAAGATACCTAGTCGCCACCGCTGCCAGCCGGGGCTTGGCTCTTTCCATTAGATGACTCATGGTTGCCGTGTTTCTGGACGGCGCGTCGATTCGTTGAACTGCCATTACCTACTCCTTCTCAATAAATACCTGTCGGTTTGATTCAGCGATGTGTGGCTCGACAGCCAGCCTCACATGCTCGGGGAGGGACTTAAGCCAGTCACTTAGAGAGCCCTTCACATCGAAGAACTCAAAGGGGTCGGCACCATCGGTGTGTCGAAGCTCCTCGAAGGCTTCCCTCATGCCGGATGGCTTCTTCCCCTTGTCCCATCTCTGATACGTCTTGTTGATTGGGCCTAGCTTCACGCCGCCGCCTAGCTCCAGTACCCCTGTCCTTTCCTTGAGTCGCTGGTTTAGGTTTGCTCTGACCCCACGGCTAAGCTCGGCAAGGCGCTGCGAGTATCGGTAAAGGTCACCGTCCTCTGTCGGCTCATCAATCTCAACCAAGCAGTCTGCTGTGAACGGGCACCTTCCGCAGTGCTCACCGGGCCTGGTGTCTTCTTGTATCGCCGCCTGGGGCTGCTTGTCCCTGGCGTAGCAAGCCTTGAAGATGGGCCTCGCAAGGGCTTCCCACTCTTCGGACAGTCTCTCGATCATGTGGCCCCGCTTGTATCGGATGTTCCACCAGATGAACTTGATGGACAGGGCGTTGGGGAACAGCACGGCGAGTACCGCTGCGTAGGTTATGGCCTGGACATCCTTCTCTAGCCTAGAGTCAGCGGGCATTCCCCATGCTGTCTTCCAGTCATAGATGACAATGGACCCATCCTCCTCAACGAAGAAGAGGTCGGGCTGGATCCTGAACAGGGTTTCACCAGCAGCCCTGGCTGGATCCCAGTTCTCTCCACGAATTGCCCAATCAGGTGTGTCCCTGGTGGTGACGCTGCCGTCTTCGCTGATCTTAACGACGAAGCTGTGCTCACATCTGGAGCCCTCGTCTGGGATTTTGATCTCCATCTCCTTGAAGTTGCTGACCAACCTCTCGGCAGCGACAAGCTCCATGACACTAAGGTGATCAGAGGTCGGTAGATCCTCTTCGGTGATCAGTGATTGGATTACGTTGTGAACATGGGAGCCAACGGAGTAGCCGCCCCATGACGGACCCGTATCTCCAGCCCTTAGTCTTACTGACTGAGATGGGCATGCTGAGTCGGTGTCCACAAAGCTCTTACTCCAAAGCATTACGCCTCCATTCCTTCCTCAGCCCTTGACTGGCTTCTGGCTACAGCGAGCATGGGAGAGGCATAGGGGCACGCTGGGCAGCCGATGTAGTAGCCAGTGCCACCACCTCCACCTAGCAACGGGTTACTGACCTCTACTTGGATGTGCATTAGATCAGCGCACTTACAGTTTGGGCATTCGACTATGTCAACCGGAGCTACCCGGGTTGCGCTGCTAAGGGGGACAGCCTTCGGCACCCCCTCTGGCTTGCAGTCTTTGTTTAGTCCGTGGACCCCGGGGGCCTTTCTCTTAGTCATCATTCTTATCCTCCATCCATTCTCGGAAAGACCTGACGCACTTCTTGCACAGCATCCCTCCGGTGAGTTTGTCGCTTGATAGGACTTGGGCCAGCATTGAGTAGAAGCCCGCCCCAGCCTTCTTGTTCTTAGAGAAAACGTTTGTTTTCCTTATCGCCATTGAGCACCGCATGCAGCATCTAGTGTCTGCCGCAGCGGTGAAGAACGCCGGGGCGTTCGGGGCAGTTACTGTCACTTCTCCTCGCCCTCCCTTCTCTCGTTAATTCGCTCACACTCTCTCCTAACTATCGGGTGCCAATACGGCCTTATCTCTGAGCCCGGTTCATAGTGGTCGCACGCCCACTGTCTAAAATCGTTTATCTCTTCTTCGTCCAGCCCCCTAAAGAGCCAGTCTTGGTAGTCGCTCAGGTCCACTTTGCTTCTCCCACCAGGATCATGGCAGGCCCAGCGATTGGGGCTCCATAGAGCATCGACGCAAGCTCATTCACGGGCAGGTCTTTATGCCTACCGACTTCGTCGATGATTAGCTGAGCGCCCTTCCTTGTGTGGACGATCTCGATGTAGCCGCCGACGAACTCCTGGGCATCCTCAAGGGAGGGGGCTTCGCCCTTCTCCATAAAGAGAACCGTCTTGGGCTCGTAGTCGTCGGCAGATGCCAGTCTCTTGATCGTTTCCCAGTCGGGCTCGAAGCACTTGTACTGCTCGCCGTGCTTCCTGCCCCACTCGGCGTCCTCTTCCTGCTGCTTGGGGGACCGAAGGTCAATCATGAAGTCGTAGTCGATCATGAGTAAGCCATCCTTTCTTCGTGCTCCTCGCCAGCCTTGTCTTCATCCAGGCAAGCCTCGATAAACCGAAGCTCATCGAACCTTGGGTTGGTTGAATGCAGTGCCTCGGCCATGGCTCGCGCCACGACCCTGCGGTAATGCTTTGAGGCGCCCAAAGACCTGACAGCCTTAGCGATTAGTTCAAAGTCCTTCTTGGTCATGCTTCCTCCCTCAGCTTCTCTTGGATAGCCTCGGTGAGCCGCTGAGCCTGGAAGCCCCTGCCCATCATTTGACCAGCCTTCGTTGTGTCAGCTCCAATCTCGTTCGCCAGCTTCCACAGAAGGTTCAGCCCATACACAGCGGTCATCTCTTCAACGAGCTGGCCGTCCTTCCAGATACTTCCCTTGCCCGTACCGTCTGACTTATGAACCCTCGTCACGCTCTCAAGGATGTCCTTTGGGATGTCCTTGAAGACCTCGTCAGCGGCGTCATAGAGGGTGTGCCCATCGCCGCCAATCACTTTGAGTAGATCGAGGATTACTTTCTTATCAATGCTCATTGATCATCTCCCTCTTCATTGCGGTTACAGAGGCTCCCATGGAAAACAGGTTGTCTCTGATGAATTTCATATCCGAGATGTTGGAGATCTCTCTCATCACCTCGGGCTCAACACTCTCTAGGGATTCAATAGCAAGCTGAAGGGCCTGCCCCATGATGTACTGGCCTCTCATAGAGCCCAGGAATTCAATGGCTTCTTGTTCTTTGGTCATCTAAACCTCCGTGAAATGGTTAGTAGAATCACCGGAGAATCCGGGGAACTTCTGGGGAACTTCTGGGGAAACTCCACGACGGCAGTTTGCCTGAGCCTGACGAGCTTGTCAAGCTTCATCGGCTAACGGCCCGAAATCGCTGGGAAAATTCGTCGGCCTCATGCGCGCATGATCCGAGTGCATGCCCCCCCGTCGCGGCGCATGTCACGGGCGCCCTGGCGCGAGTCACGGGTGCTCATGAACCGAAGGTTCATGAGGGCGGGCGCGCTCGCTCACGCGCGTAGGCGTAGGCGCGCGGATATTACTGCCCCCCCGTTCCCCCCGAATCGGCTAAGTCCGCGAAATTGCTGGGGTTTTCCGGTCGAAAACACCGCTGTGCTACATTTTCTGGGCCGATGGGAGCGGTCTGTTTCCAACCCGGTTTCTCTATATATATTACGAGGTTAAGACAATGAATCTGCCTGCTTTTAACAACATCTGTAAGGACGGGAAGTGCGGAGAGTGTGGTGACTGCACACAAGTAAAGGAGTGGGCTAAGAACGCTGGTTGGTACGACAACGACTGTGGGAAGTGCGGAGAGTGTGGTGACTGCACACAAGGAGAGCCTGGTAACGAAACCATCGAAGAGGAAACCCGTCGTTTGATTTACGAGGACAACCTTGTCGGAAAGGACGAGCTGATAAGGGAGTGGTAGTGCAGCGTATTATTGATGCTTTTAACAACAACAACTAACCGAGGTAATCAAATGGCACTCCAGGACATATACAAACTGACTAACGGTACCGAAATCTGGGTACTAAAGAAGGGTTCCCTCTGGGTATCCGCCTTTGTTGGCAAGGACAGAGCAGTACTGGGTACTGCCAACTTTGATAGCAGGGAAAACCTCATCTCCAAGGTCATTCGGGCCAACGACGTTGCTAGCCACAGCGTCATCGTTGGAGGTGAGTGATGAATGTTCACATAATTGCTGTCCGCTCAGAGACATACAAAGAGGGTCGAGGTCGTACCCGGTGTTGGAACGTCTACAAGGAGGGAAGTGACGGTATTGAGGAGTGCATTGCCGATCTAATCAAGGCATGTACCAGAGAAGACAAAGGATGGTTCCACCCACCGGATGAAGTTTGGGTTCTTGAGAGTGATAATCACTGTCTCCTTTGGGAGGGCAGCACCCAGATTGACATCGAGGGTTGGCGTAAAGGCATCAGGGTTTGGCCCAACCCATCCCCATATGCAAAGCACCTGTACCCATCCGCCGAAGCTGCTAGCCACCGCGTTATCTCTAAGTAGCACCCTGCTAGCAAGGTCGGCTTCCCTGACCTTGCAATGGAGTGTGTTGCTCCGACTAACAACTAACCGAGGTAGTCAATGGACAACGATGCGATAGCCCGCAAGTTCGGAGATGGCAGCCAGATAAACCCAGAGTCTTACCGCAAGCACGTTAGCGAATTGGCAGAGAAGTCTGTCTCTATAACCGAAAGATGGGAGTCTCCCTGCCAAGAATATGAAATCAAAGAACTTATTGATGAGGGCCTAGACCTCCCCTGGTTAAGAGGTCCGCACAACTGTCTTGGAATACTACTGTCTGCGAGCAACCCAGACGAAGCCATCCTAGGAGACGGCGAACACCTCATTACCCTGGACTACTCCTACAAATGGGAAACCGCTCTATATGAGATGGCTTACAGGGTGCTGCTTCGTGATGTCTCTAAGGCAATCTTGGAAAAGCTAGAGAGCTAACAGCCGAAACACACCCCTTAGGGGGTGTCTGTCGGGGATAACCTCCCGGCACTGATGAGGCAGGTTCCTTGCTCCAATGGAGATTATTCAGATGATCAAAGCAATCTTTCAATTCTTTCTCAGGCTCCTCGGTATTGGGGAGCAGGCTGCTCTCGACTATGCAAGCGAGGCTCTGCCAGATGAGAACATCTACATCGCCCTAGACAATACGTTGGTTGACCCTCCCTTCTCCTTCAACGCTGAGCTTCATGCAGAGATTGAGAGGAAGGAGGATCTGGATCGAGTGCTCCGGTTCCTTCAGCTTTGCGACATGACTGCTTTCCTTACTGAAGAGATTGAAACCAACAGCATCTGGGTTTCCAGTGCAGACAACAAAGAGAGGGAGCAGATGGTTGATCAGCTTGGGCTGATGAACGAATACGTCGATGAGCTTCGAGCCATCATTGCAGACTTCCACTTTGTGGATGTCAATGGAACCGGGGCATGGTCGGACCATTCATTCTCTCTGAGCAACGAGCAGGACCTTTCTGACGAGTGGCTTTACCCCTGTCATGGGCACGATGCTCTCCTCCATGCCTTCTACCCTGACAAGTATGAGGAGCCTGCTCCTAAGGTTACCGAGCTTTACAAGGTAGAGGATGAGGAAACACTGAGCGGCCAGGGCTACGCAATTCTTTGCGAAGACCACCCACTGTAATGGTTCCTCCCTGCTCATTCTGTAGCCGCCAGGCATATGCCGATGCTGTCCTTCCCAACCTGGGCAGCATTCAGGTCTATGTCTGCAAGTCGCACTTCATCTCAGAGGAGTGCTCATTCAGGGAAGGTGGGGCTGAGCTGATCATGGCTGAAGCCCCTACGTTCAACACTAAAGCCGACGAACTCCTTCAGGACTTCGAGAGCTTCCTTAGAGAGGAAGGTGGAGATGACAGCAACCTTAACTTTTCGTGAATTCTATGATTCGAATTTCGAGATTGAATCGAGTGGGTGCTACGAGCAATACGTAGACCTGGGAGATGCAGGAGAAACCTACATCTCAGTAGACCCAGACGATCTAATCGGTAACGAAAACATCGAAGGCTCTTTGGAGTACGTCTCCATCTCGGTCAGCGACATTGCAAGCAAGGCAACAGACGAAGAGGAGATTAAGCCCCTGCTTGCTGCCCTCATCGAAATAGTTGGACTCGACATCATCCTTGAGTATCTGGCTGACGTAGATGGGGAGGCGAACTGATGAGCAAAGCCTTCTTCGAGAACCTGAAGGCTCTTGGCCTATTCACTAGAGACTATGACGGGGTGTCAGCAGAAAGGATGCCAAGGATTGCAAAGGAATTGCACTCGATTGCCTCGGAGCTACACGCTGAGCTTTGCCACTTGGACCCTAGCTCATGGTCAACAGGATGGGGCGAGCTAACCATCGTTGATTTTGTCAACGCTTACGCTGATGCAAGCAACGGACTGAGAAGGCTTACAAAGGAAGGAGGGCCGAGCCAGTAAGCCAGCAGCAAACCAACCAACCCGGATTGGCCCCCCTTGTGGGGGCCTTTCCTTTTCCATCGAGGGTATACAGGTGACTTCTTTCGCTATTCTTTATCTTGTTTTTGCATTGCTTGGGTCGTCCCATGACTGACAAGCAATTCAATCTCTCAACCCTTGAAGCCATTGGCCAGGCACTACATGACGTTGGTTACATAGCCCGACGCTCTGACATCCTGGCCCTCTGCACTGCCCTCTATGCTGACGTTGGAACAGCTGGAGGTTCTAAGACAATCCTCCTCGAAGGTCCCCCTGGTACTGGCAAGTCTGCCTTCCCTGATGCCGTAGCTAAGATCACCCTCTCTCAGTTCGTCCCCTATCAGTTCCATGCCTGGAGCGATGCCGATGAGTTGTTCGTTGGTGTCGATGTTTGTGCTGCTGTAGCTGGAAATGCTGAAGCAGTGCGACAGGAAGGGGTGTTGGCAAAGGTGGCTAGGCTTAGCCAGGAGTCTACTGTTGTGCTGCTGCTGGATGAGATCGACAAGGCCCCAGAGCGTACTGAGTATCTGCTGCTGGACTGGTTGCAGACTGGTCGTGTCCCTGTCCAGCCAGGGCTTCACCTCCAAACCAACCTGAACAACGTAATGACCTTCATTACATCCAACAATCACCGGGACTTGAGCGAAGCAACTAAGCGTCGAGCAGCCCGAGTGATGATGAATCCCCTTCCTGTGCAGAAGCAGGAGCAGTTGATTAGGTCAAAGACAGGGCTCGACAAGGGCTTTATCAAGCTTCTCTGGAAGCTGGCAAGGGAGGTGGCAGAGAGCGAGAAGAACAGTGCCTTGTCCATTCAGGAAGGTATCCGACTCGCACTGTCTATCTGGCAGCACGCTGAAAGCTCAGATGACATGAAGCTTCTGCTCTCTCACTGGGCAGCAAGGAGCCAGCAGGGAAGAACAGCCATTGCACAGAACAAGTTTGAGCGAACCGTCAACGCAACATGGTCCGAGCTTTGTCGGGCAAGGAGCTAGCTATGAACTTCCGTTTTCCTTCCGTTATCTACATGCTTCACCCCGACCTCAGTGATGAGCTTGAAGAGGCGCTGATCTCTTTTGTAAACTGTGCCATCGAGGCTGGCTGCCGAGTTATCGAGCCGCCTTACAACAACCTGCTCTGCGAGCCCCCATTCAGGGAAGGCCAACTGTGCATTAGAGCAGGTTCCGCCGACTTCATTCAGCAGGACGATGGTTCTGCCCTTGTAGTCATCCCGGCCTATGACCACGAGGAGAGCCACACGCTGGACTTCATGGTTACTAGGATTAACCCAGAATCATTCAGCCAATTCGTTGTTCCCTGGCCCGCTTTCGGGACACCAGCAGCAGAGGCTTAGAAGAGGAGACATACAGATGACTAAGGAATCCAAAACAATCTCACTTAGAGAGATCCAAAGAGCACTCGACAAGTCCAGCTATAGCAACAAGGCAATCACCGGTAATTACGTGGCTATGCGCCATGACAAAGACGAGTGGACGTACTACCCCCAGCTTAGAAATAAGCCGGAGACTAAGTACCTCGATGAGGTTGGGTTCCGAAAGCATCTGGACAGAATGATCTCAAGGCATGGGCCGAATGCTCGGTTCAAGTGGTCACAGGACCAAAGCCACAGAGAGAGAAAGAAAACCAACCTAACAGACCAACCAATAGAAGAAGGGAGCAGCGATGAAGAAGAACGTCAATCAAAGGGTGTAAGGGAGGGACTTTCCTTCGCTAACCGACCGGAGCTTGAGAATGTAACGAATGGGAAGGGGGCCAGTAAATGCAATGCTGGCTCTCCGGGTAGCGTCCCTAGAACATTCGGTGCTTATCAAGGTCCGCCGGTTGCCGGGAGTAATCCTGGTGGTAGTTTGCCAACAGCGACGGGAAGGGGTGGCTTGCCAAGGGCCGGAGGGACTTACAATCCTCCGGGCAAGGGAAGCAGCGGGCCTGCTAGTCAGGGTGGCACCCCAAAGACTGGAACAACCAGCAATGCAGGAAAGACAATCGGGGTCGGCACCCGGTCGGATGCTATAGAGAGGGACGCTTCTCGCCCTGCATCTGCTGCTGTTCATGGTCTTAAAACAACGCCTTATAAGGAATCCAATGGGGGTACCGGTTCAACCCGGTCCTCAACGGATTGGGGGATGTATCCTCACCCCATTTATTCCACCTCGTTTTCAGCGTTCACCGTGCAGCCTAAGTACAAGCTGCCCCCAGTTAGCTGGGGGAAAGCTGCTTCACTCGGCAGCTACACCCCTGCTGCTGGTACATGGAAGCATGAGCTTGAGGGTGGAGACTTCTCCAATGTTGATAGCTTTGGAGACTGCAACCCTGGCGGCCATGTAGAGGCTGCCTTCGCAAAGCTACAAAGCAAGCGAATGAGAGCACAGGCTAAATCCATCCAGAGCAGGATGGAGATGATCTTCCGTATGAATGAAGTAGGGATTGGGCAGGATGAAACACCCCGGCTCAACCCACTAAAGCTGATCAAGGAATTGGTCGGTCGTTCAGTCAGGATGTCTAAGACAAGGAGGGAGGAGCGAGGTGCAGGATTGAAGCTGATCCTTGTAGACATCTCCCCTTCCTGTGCAGCAATCAGGGATGCCTGCTATGCCGCTGCACTAGCTATTGCCGATGCCGATCCTAACGTTGTGGTCTTCGCCCACTTCAATGGCTATGCAACGACAGGAGATGCTGACTCTCTGGTAGTCGGCACTCGATACAAAGAAGTCCCAATCATTACAGAGGACGAGAGCGACTACGGCCCAAAGCGGGAAGACATGGAAGCCTTCGAGGCTTTCCTATCTTCCGGCAAGCTGGCTGGAGCAATCGCCTTTGGAGATAGCGATGCAGCAAGTCTGTATGGCTTAATCGCCAAGTATGCACCAGTGGTGTGGATGACTCCCTTCGACAAGGAAGACGCCATCTGGGCCGTGCAGAATGCTGCTGGCAATGACTACTGCTTTGACAAGGCATCACTCTATGTCATCCCCAATGTAGAGGATGGACTGTCGGCAGTTAGAGGAATGGAGGCCGTATTGAAAGCGAAGAAGATTTAGATGGGTGTCTACATATCACAAGCGGGAGGCTCTCCCCCTTATCCTTTACTGCTTCTGCTTGAGGGATTCGAGGCTGCTTGCTTAGGCGAGTTCCAGAAGGAACATCCGAACATTCAACTTCTGAAGAAGAGAGGAGAAGAGATAGAGGACGAGGCTGAAGAGATGGGCGTAGAGATTGATTGGGTGGACACACTTGATTGCCCCGTAGCAGTGCTGAAGGGTGCTTGCTTTGGTGCTTTCCACATGACCCTGGCAGTCCCTGTACACAAACGGCTCCGGTCACGGGCACTCGAAGGCAAGGTTAAGCTAAGGGGCTGGCCTTGAATTGAACCTGCTTTGCAAAGAAGGGTACCGAAAGCAGCATAAGTAGCTGAAATCACAAGCAAAACAACGTCCCTGTACAGTTTGGGGCATAGGGGAATTCTCCCCGACAACGAAAGGTAAGAAGATGACTACTCGACTTCAGAAAATGGCAGCGCAAGCGGCTAACCGTCGCAAGGCTCGGCAGACCGGGAAAGAGCCCGAATGGGAAGCACTGGCGATCATCGAAGGCCCGAACGGTGGATCCTTCGAGATCGTGGAACGGCCCGAAGGGAAGCACAATGGAAAGCTGGTTCCCTCCGCAATCATGCTGATCGCTCGATCTGCCCGTGGGAAGGTTGGCTGCTTCGCAATCGATGCTGCCTTTGTCCTGGCCCTCTCCGAGATTCCCTTTGAGGAACTGGCCGGATTGTGTGAGTCGAAAGAGCGGACGCCGGTGAACGTTCCTGACGCCCCCGTCGCTGGCCAGGCCAACAACGTTATGGCTGGTGCTCCGTGGTTGCAGGCTCCGGCAATGCCCGGTCTCAACAGGAACATCGTTGCCAGCATGCAGGAGTGGCTCCGGGATGGTGGGTTCCCGGATGCAGCTGTCGAGACTGACCGGGCGAAGCTGCGGCAGTACGTGACGTGGGTGATCGAGACGACTGGCCTGTTCAATCAGGACGGTTCGCGCAAGTAGACCGCCAGACGGCTGAACTCGAAGGGCTCCCAGGGGTAACTCTGGGGGCCTTTCTTGCGTTCTGGCCTGGTGCTCCCGGTCCTCTCCGGTAGAGCCCCCCTGAGCCGCTGTAGAGCACTGCTCCGGCGCTCCCTCCCTTGTCTCGACACGTCGCTGCCCCGTCAAGGCTACGCACGGCGCTGCTAGGGGCCTTCATGTCGACGTTATGGCGTGGGTCCTGGTAGCCCCGGGGCAAATAGGGGCGGAGGAGGGATTGTGGTCTGGATGCGTAGCTACTGAACTTGCCCGGTCCTCTCCGGCCTGGGCTGGGGCTGGACAGCCAGGTCGCCGACGACGAGTTGAGTGGCCTGCCTTCCTACGGAGGTAGAGCAGGGGCAGCCCAGGAACGGCGGTTAGCAGGCCCCATTCGAAAGGCAGCCAGGGGGCAGCGTCCACCCCCCCACCCCCTCGCTCTGTGGATATATATATTCCTGTACGTAAGAGCGGGTCAGACCAGCTTTACGCTTGGTGGCCCTTCGCTCCAAGGTGTGTAGATAGCTAAACAAGCTCCCTTGGGTGACGGTCCTGTATGTCCATCAGAGCGAACGAAGTGTGGTCGGCCTGTTATGAGTCGTACTTCGGCTGCTTTCCACACGTAGTCCCTCCACCAGCGGGTATCTGTGCATGCCGGGATGAGGCAGACGATGGTTGGGCCTATGCCCAGGGCTGATCTGGACTCTTCGTAGGCTTTTTGTAGCCATTTACCGATGGATCGGCCCCATGGAGGGTTGAGGAAGATTGATCTACGGGGAGATGCTGGGTGTATGGAGTTTCCGTTCTGGTCTTTGACGTAGATGGGCGACTGCCAGGACCAGACGGAGAGTGCATCGAGTTCTTCGTCTAGGTAGCAGGGGCATCTGTTGTTGTGTAGCGAGGCGCTAGCGTCCATATCGAACTGGAACTCGTCGTTCAACTCATTGAACAACTTCTCGGGCGTAGACCAGTCGGTGGACTTGGAGCTGAAGAGCTGATCCTGATTCCAGGCTGTGGACATTGTGACCCCCTCAGCGTAGGCCCCCGGCAAGGGGGGATGGATGTGTGCCGGGGACCTACCAGCCTGGGGTGGCTTGCTGAGGAGTGAACACTACCACAGACAGCCTGTGCGCGTCCCGGCTTTTCGAGAATCTTCAGAGCGCAGTTGACACCGTAAGCTGACTAGGCGTACTCTCGGCTTTCAACTCGGAGGTCACTCATGGAACGAAGCTATTTGACTCACCCAAAAATCGTGGGCGCAGCCTGGGAAGGGGTGCTCTTGTATCCGGTCCTGTGGTTGTTGTCTGACGCCGGGAGGATTGAGCGGGACTCGCTCGATCCGTTGTATCTGTCGGCTGTGACGAGAGTTCCGGTGGGGGTTGTCTCCGCTGGGCTGACTGCGTTGACCGCGCGGGGGATTTTGTCCGGGGATGCGTTGCTCGCGTGTTTCCCCCTCGCGGGGGCGCAAGCGCATGTGCATCGTGTGGGCACGCCCGCAAGCGTGGAACGAGGAACCGAAGGTTCCGTCAATGTGCCCGCGCCCGTAGGCGCACCCGCGCACGAGGGGCTGGAGCAATATCTGGCCGCTCAGTGGGGTGACCTGATTGCTCGTGGCAAGCCGCTGGCTGGGTGGATCTCGGTTCAGCAGGACGCCCATCCCGAGATGGATCTTCTCGCTGAGGCGAAGAAGGCCCGCGCTTGGGAGTTGAGCCAGAAGAAGCCAAAATCCGCGATCCGTAGATTCCTGGCCGGGTGGTTCAACCGAGCGTCTGGGTACAAGGAGGAGACGAAGATCCGCGCGGAGGGTGGCGTGAAGCACTGGAGCGGGATGAACAAGCGGGAGCGAGACAAGGCTGTTCAGGAGAACCGCCATGAGCATTCGATGGTTGTCGATGGGATCAGCATTACTCGCGACCTCAGAGACGATATGTTCGTTCTCTCTGGCCAGGACATGACCACGGAGAAGCTTCCGTTCAGGGGCGCTCTGTCCGCTGTCGTCCGGGGGAAGCTGAACGGTAACGGGGATCCTTACGACCCCGATCCGCTGAAACAGGTTTTGAAGGATGGATTCGCAAGGGCTGAGAGCGACCGGGCTCTCACCTGGGCTGTTGACCAGATCGTCACTGACGTTCGCTATGAATTGGGGTTGTTGCCGGTATGAACGAAAACAGGTTTGCTGAGGCTAGAGAACACGACATTCGTCAAATCGCAGAGGCACTAGGGGTGGTGCTGGCAAAGAACAAGGGGATGGCTTACTGCCCCGACCACAGCCGTGGTCCGGGAAACGGTAGTCCCTCCCTGTCCTTCTACGCCAAGTCAGGCTCCCAGAAGTTCAAGTGCCATGGGTGCCAGAAGGCTGGGGACGTTGTAGACCTCGTCTGCTGGCTCCGCGATTGCGACAACATGGGTGCTCTCGATTGGATTAACGGACCCTCGCTCAACGGGGCGAAGGTTCAATACCCCCAGGTCAAAGAGGCTGCACCGGAGGTGAGCAATTCCCAGAGGATTGCCGCTTGCTCTGCATTCATCGGAGCCCTGGGTGAGATAGGGCAGTTCGGGATGGACTGGCTTACGTCGGAGCGCGGGATAGAGGCTGCTACAGCCAAGAACTTCCGTATCACCGACATTCACGAGAACAAGGCTAGTGGCGCTATGGGGGCCGCGATCAGGGCTACCAGCGTGGAGGTCTGCGTGAATCTGGGGCTGGCGAGGAAGTCTCAGAGCAGTGACAGCCTGTTTTGCCCCTTCGGATTCGCATATCACCTTGCGATCCCCTACCTCACTGACACTGGGTCTGTTGCCCATATCCAGTTCAGGAGGGTGTCCAGAAGCGGGGAGCTAGGCTCTCAACCCAAGTACAGGCACATCAAAGGCACCGTTCCACTGCCCTACAACCTCCCGGCGACCAAGGAACTGCCGAGCAGGGTGTTTCTGGTGGAAGGGGCTCTGGACGCCGTAGTCCTCTCTCAGATGGGTCTGAACGCTCTGGGCATACCTGGAGTCGGGTGGCTCAATAAAAATCGCTCTGAGCGCATCCTGAGGCGTCTGAGGCCGTCTGACGAGGTGGTCATTGCCTTCGATTCCGACGAGGCCGGTGCGAAGAACACGGAACGCTGCACTGAGATTTTCGAGGGTCTTGGGGTCAAGGCGATGTCTGTCCGCTGGCCAACGGGCTTCAAGGGTGATTGGTGTGATTGGGCGAAAGAGCGTCCTGGCGATGTGCCTGAGATTGTGGCTCGCACTGAGGTCTTGTCCGACACGGAGGCTTGGATTGGCGACATCATGCGGGAGGGCACAGAAGACGTTGTCGCTGTAGCTTCCGGCAGCAAGACGACCAAGCAGGTAAGGACCGGCTATGCGCTGATGGACTCGATGTTGGAGATTGAGCCCGGAGACATGGTGGTTGTTGCCGCTAGGCCGTCCACTGGCAAGAGTCACTTCGCCCTTAGCTTGTTGCAGCGGATGGCGAGGAAGGAGGGGACGAAGGGGCTGTTCATCTCTCTGGAGATGTCGAAGCCTTCGGTGGCCAAGCGGATCTCAGCGGCAGAGATGGGGCTAGGGCAGAGCACAAGGCGCTCGGTTGACGACCTCAAGGAAGCTGCCGTCTTCGCTAACGAGTCCTTCAAGGGGCTTCCGATACTGGTGGACTTCGGCAACCGGAAGCTGGAGAGGATCATCGAGTACACGAAGGCAGCGGTGAGAAGGCATGGGATCAGCGTGGTGGTGATCGACTACCTCCAGCTTGTTGAGTGCAAAGGCAGAAGCAGAGAGCAGGAGGTCGCTCAGGCATCCAGAGCGCTGAAAGCCCTCGCCAACGAGCTTCTGGTGCCGATTATTACCGTGGTACAGATGAACAGAGAGATTGAGAAGCGCACCGGCAACATGCCGCAGATGTCTGACCTCAGAGAGTCTGGGCAGATTGAGCAGGACGCTGACTCCATCCTCTTCGTAGACAGGCCGTTCAACCGGGATCCAACGGCCAACTTCACGGACTTCATTGTCCGAATCGCAAAGCAGCGAAACGGTGCCCCAGGGAAGCTGACGCTTCACCTCCCGGAGCCTTTCGGGTGGCTGCAAGATAGGGAGTTTGACAGCTACTATGACAGTGCGTAAGCTTCGGATGCTATGGAGGCTGACATGAACTTTGGAGAGAAGGTTAGAGAGGCTCGCTCTGAGAAGGGAATCAGCCTCACCGAGCTAGCCAAGCAGCTTGGAGTAACAAAGGTTTATGTGTCAGATGTTGAGAGGGGCCGCAGGGCTCCCTTCAACCTGATGCGTATTCGGCAGGTATCAGAGATTCTGGGTTGCGACCCGTTTGACCTATACGTGCTTGCGGTACGTTCCCGTGGTCATGTGACACTACCTACCGCCGACATCAGCGAAGAGCAGAGTCGGCTGGCAGCGGTGCTCTCGTATCACTGGAACAGTTTTAACAACGACGACGTTAGTAAATTGATAGGAGCATTGTAGTGAGCAATCCCAGTATGAATAAGGCGCTCATCGTGGGCCGCGTAGACGCGCCGCCCAAGATTCATTCGAGCGGCGAAGGTAAGGAGAGGATGGGCTTCCGGGTCCGTACCAACAGGGCGTGGAGAGATAAGACGTTCTCTACGGTCCATCGCATTACCGTTTGGGGCAATATGATTACCGACATCCGCAACCTCCAAGAGGGGGACTGCGTGTCGGTTGATGGACGGATTGACAATCGGAAGTATGAGGTTGATGGAGAAACCAAGTGGATCACCGAAGTTGTAGCGAACGACGTACAGGTGTTCTCCACCGCGTCGGCAGGAGCGGATAGTGCCCTTGGACCCGAAGACGACCTCCCGTTCTAAAATCGTCCATTTCAGACTGACCATCGTCGGCGTCGGGGAGAGTCTTGATGAGGCTTTTCTCGACGCCGTCGAGCGTCTGGAGGAAGACCCCTCCTCAACCGTCTACGGCGACGTTGAGTGGCAGGGCAACGGCAGCTACGGGGACTTCAAGATCGTGCCTCTTGGCGAGGCAGAGGATGTAGAGTCGCTGCCGGATGTGGTGCTGAAGATGTTTGGTGTCCCGGAAGCTGAGGCTTAGCTACTTCTTCCTGGCTCTCTTGGGCAGCTTCTTGCCCTTCTTGGTCTTCTTCTCAAGCTTCTTGGCCACCTTGGGCTTGTTCGCGTGGAGGTATCCCCGCTGAGCCTTAGACTTCATGGGCATCAGTACATCCCTCTCGCCTTCTTCTTTGGCCCGCACCCCTTCTTTGGGGTAGCTTTCTTCTTAGGCTTCTTGAGCTTCTTCTTCTTTTTGGTGTAAGCCATATCAGTAACCCCGGAGTTGTTATGTCATTCGACCCTAGCGATCTTACAGTTAAAAAGGTCATCGAAAAGATGCACGGCCTCTCGGACGAGGAACTCGATGCCCTCTATGACGCTGAGTTGGATGGCAAGGGGCGGAAGTCCCTGCTCGACGCCATTACCTCTGCCCGAGACGACATCCGCGAGGAAGCCCCTGCCGAAGAAGAGGTTGCTCCCCCAGCCCCTGTTGTCGAGCCCCCAGCCCCAGCCCCGGC
>PVBE011525456.1_pt1 | contig 54407 bp, 55 predicted proteins | sample 1631181 | NCBI WGS metagenome assembly PVBE01 (sample SAMN08397723, study PRJNA350692) | Marine metagenome, whole genome shotgun sequencing project. | isolation source: water | place: Pacific Ocean | collected 2012-04
CAAGGCAAATGCACTCGGACGGTTAAAAGCCGCGCGGCTTCCGCTACGCTACAGCCACATCGCTTTTAACCGCCGGTGATTTGCGGCGTTATATTCCATGAGCATTACCGACATCGTTCAAAAGTCTGATACCAGAGCAGGGCGGGCTTTCGATGTTTGCATCATGGCGCTAATTGTATACTCAGTAGTAACTCTGTCATTCGAGACTCTTCCTAGCCTACCGGAATCAGTCGCTGCCTTTCTGCGTACTTCAGAGATCGTCGTTACACTCATATTTACAGCAGAGTATTTACTTCGAATAACGACTGCTCCGGACAGAAAGAAGTATATTTTTAGCTTTTATGGGTTAGTAGACTTAGCAGCAATTCTACCGTTCTATATTTCTACTGGGCTGGATCTGAGAGCTGTTAGAGCCTTTAGGCTACTGCGCGTTTTTAGGCTGCTTAAACTGCAACGCTACAGCAAAGCCCTAGATCGCTTTGGCAAAGCCTTGGTAATAGCGAAAGAAGAAGTAATTATTTTTCTATTCGCCACTTTCTTGTTGCTCTATCTATCTGCTGTGGGCATATACTATTTCGAGAATGCTGCTCAACCTGAAGCATTCAAGTCCATATTTCACAGCTTATGGTGGGCAGTAACCACCCTCACAACAGTTGGGTATGGTGACGTATACCCTATTACCGCTGGCGGTCGAATATTCACCTTCTTTATTCTTATGCTTGGGTTAGGAATAGTTGCAGTTCCAGCAGGCCTAGTAGCATCTTCGTTATCGGAAGTAAGGGAAAATGAAGAGAAAGGAATATAACCAGTTGGGGCAAGACGCTCACTGCGTTCGCTGGACGCAGCTGCCGCTGCGCCCCTGCCCAAGGCGTTATATGCCTCACACCTTGCAATAGTACCATATAGTGGTACTATTCTCGGATGCAGCGCAAGCATCAGAGAACGTTAGAGAAAATATACAAGCGACCAACTAGCGACAATATTCGATGGAAGGATGTTGAGTCCTTGTTCAAGGCACTGGGCGCAGATGTGTCAGAGAGAGCCGGTTCTCGAGTTGCTGTGGTGCTTTTCGGAGAAGTGCGAGTATTTCATAGGCCGCATCCCTCTCCGAATACAGACAAAGGAGCGATTGCCAGCATTCGCAAGTGGCTCGAGTATTATGAGGTGAACCCATGAATATTATGGAAGTTGATGGTTATAAGGCAAAGATTGAATATGATCCTGAGCTCGATCAGTTTCGAGGAGAGATTCTTGGTCTTAATGGAAGCGCTGACTTTTATGGGAAAAGCCCGGCTAGTCTTCGAAAGGAGTTCAGAAATTCATTAAGAGTGTTTCTTGAAGTTTGTAAAGAGAAGGAATTGAGCCCTACGAGACAGTATTCAGGTAAGTTCAATCTCAGAATTCCACCCAGGTTGCACAGCGAGATTGCTGCGCGCGCAACCGCTGAAAACAAAAGTATTAATCAGTGGGTATCTGAAGCTCTTAATAATTCAGTCAGTGAGTAAATCGGCATATAACCAGCGCAATCAGTACGCGCAGCAAGCTGCGCCGGACCGGCTTACAGCCGGCCGCTGCTGTGGGCGTTATGGCGATGGAAACTAAAGTGGAAATACATGGCCGTGAGTGGAAGCAGGAGGATATTGAATCAGAAATATCCTGGGCTCGTTTTGTCATTTGGAAATCCGCCGTTTTCCCTAAAGAGGGTGACCACGCTAATTGTCATATTTGTCAGTGGAAGATATTTAAGTCTGATGATGCTGAGAATGGATCCGGATATGTTCATCGGGAGCACATTTGGTTGTGTAACGAATGCTATGCAAAGTTTATCGAAGTATCGCCATAACCAGCACAGGCAAGGGATATTTGACCCGTCAGCCATTTCGCTGACGCAAAACGCCTGCGGCTTTTCGGTCCGCTGCCAAGGGCGTTATACGGCATGAACCGCAGTGATCCATTCCTAGTCAAAGTAGGCGTTTGCCACCTGGTAAGCTGCTCCCCTGTTCGCCAACAGCAAAGCCGGGTTTTCTCATCCTGAGATCATGGCCAATGCCCAGCATGGACGGCACAAAGAACAGCACCAGTAAGGGTGAAAACAGCAGGCCGAAGATCAGCGTTACTGCCAGTGGTTGTATAAGTTCAGCCTGAAAACTACGTTCGAAGAGCAATGGCATCAGTCCGCCGATCGTTGTCAGTGTCGTCAGAATAACCGGTCGCAGGCGTTCTTGTGCGCCGTTCACAATTGCTGCTGATAATGTATCGCCATCGGCTATTCGTCTTTTTACCGAAGCAACCAGGATAATTGCGTCATTGATCATGACGCCAGCCAGGCCCAGCAATGCCTGCAGACTTGTCATGTTGACGTGAAAACCCATGACCCAGTGCCCGAATACGGCACCGACAAGGCCAAACGGAATAATAGACATGACGATAAACGGCGTCGTGTAACTTGCAAACACCCAGGCTAGAATGATGTAAATCGTAACACCCGCAAGGATCAGCGCGATCATGGTGTCGGCTACCGCGGCTTGCTGCTCTTCGGCTTTACCTTTGAAGCTGATATCAATGCCGTATTTCTCTTTGACTTGCGGCGCAACCGTTTGTGCGGCCATTGCGACAATAGCATTCGTGGTTGTGATGTTCTTGTCTACATCGGCAGTTACCGAGACCTGGCGCAGTCCATCCTCGCGACGGATCTGTGCATAGCCGATCTTGGTCGTCAGGGTGACTACTTCGGTTAGCGGCACTTCATCACCGTCTGGTGAGCGCAGGTAAAGTTCCCGGATAGACTCTAGACCAGGCTGTCCGGCAACGCTCATCTTGACTCGTACGATGACTTCTTCCTGGTTATGCGGGTAGCGCTTTGCAATCGCACCCTCAAAAGTGCTGCGTACCTGTCGTGCGACGGATTGTGTTGAGAATCCCATCGCCAGCCCGGCCGGCTTCATTTTCATGATGATTTCCTGCTTGCCATAGGGGAGGTTGTCCTCAACCGACATGGTCCCCGGAATCTTTTCGATACCTTTGCGAACAAATAATGCCACTTCCTTGAGCACGTCGAGCGGGGCACCGTGCAAGCGCAGGTCAATATCTCGACCTGGAGGGCCGGCTGTGTTGCGGGCATAAATCTGCAGACTTTCAACCCCGGCATGCAGGCGCACTTCGTCTTTCCAGGCCGCGACGAAATCCCGGGTGCGGATCTCGCGATGATCGCCGGGGAAAAGCTCTAATGTATACCCACCGAGGTGATCACCGATAATTACTGCTTCGCTCTGACGACCGTCGTTGGTACCGATTGAGCCAAACTCAAAAAAGATGAGTCCGCCCTTGCCGTCAGTAAGCTTTTGCTCGGTCGCCTGGGCTGCGCGTGCCATCTCATCGACCATAGCTTTTGTGCGGTCGCGCGGGGTGCCCGGGGTCATGACGAAATTCCCATAAACAACGGCCGATTCCGGTGACGGGAAAAATTCAAAGCCAACCCGGCCCGAAGTTAACAGCCCCAGGGCGAGCATGAATATGCAGACCGCTGTCAGTACGGTGCTGTAACGATGTTCAAATGTGATGCGTACGGCATTGGCAAACCGATGATCGCGAAAACGGATAAAACTTTCCCGGAAGCGGCCGAGATTCTGCCGACTTGATTTGCGGTTTAATCGGCGCAGGGCTTTCTTAAGGTGCATCGGCAACACGAGAAAGCATTCAGCAAGGCTGGCGATGATGACCAGGATAACTGTCAGCGGCAGATCGCGGAGTATTTGCCCGATTTCCTTGCCAATCGTCAGCATCGGCATGAATGCGGCGATCGTAGTTAGCGATGCGGCCATCACCGGTGCGAACATGACCTTGGCGGCCGTCATCGTGGCTTGTTCCGGTGACATGCCGTGTCGATGCAGCATTTCGGTATGTTCGCCGATGACAATGGCATCATCGACAATGATGCCCAGGCCCATGACGATTGCGAACATACTCATCAGGTTCAGACTCATGCCGAGTATGGCCATCCCGCCGAGCGTGGCAAAAACCGCTATCGGTATACCCATCGCAACCCAGAATGCGACCCGGCCATTCAGGAAAAAGAACAATACTGCGAGAACGAGCGCCAACCCGCCGATACCGTTGGTGACCAGCATCCTGACACGTTGAGTGGTCTGATCGGCAAACACATCAAACATATTTATATGCAGGTTGGGCGGCAACTCGTTAACGATTTCTTCAATGTATTTAGTCACCATACGCTGTGCTTCAATCGAATCGGCGCTATGGATTCGATACAGTGTCATGCCGATGGAGTGATTTTCCCCCTGCAGGTGAGAAATAGAATTTTCCTTGAAAGTCTCGCGGATTTTGGCGATGTCCCTTATATGAAGTTTTTCACCCGAAGATGCAGCAACGACCTCAATACGCCCGATGTCCTGCCCCGTCCGTGCCAGCGCCTTGCTGCGAATCTGGCGGGCTATACCGCCGCTATTGATACTCCCCGATGGCAGGTCAAGACTCGATTGAGCGATGCGGGTGGCAATATCGTCGAGGGTCAGGTCGAGACGACGTAGTGTGTTGCCGGACACCTCCACCCAGATTTCCTCACCCCGGGCGCCGCGCAGTGTAATGTTGCTGATGCCCTGATCGAGTAAATCATCGCGGACTTGCTTGGCAACTAATTTCAGGGCCTGTTCAGAGTAAGGTCCGGATATCTCTATATGGCATACCAGGTCCATCGCAGCGATTTCGGTGATAACCGGTTGCTCGATATCGGTTGGAAAGGTTGTGATACGGGCGATGGCCGCCTGGACATCAGTCAGTGCGCGGGCGAAATCGACACTCTCATCAAAGGTGATATTGACTTCGCCACGGCTATCGTTGGCCGTAGAACTGACACGGCTGACATGGTCCAGAAAGCGAACCTCGGGCTCGATAGCCGTCAGTATATTTGCTTCGATATCCTTTGGGCTGGCCCCCGGCCACTGAACGGCAACCGATATGATCCCCAACTGGAAGTTCGGCATGACCTGTCGATTGAGCTTGGTCAGCCCATATGCGCCCAGTATCAACATGAGCAGCATCAGCAGGTTGCCCGCCACCGGGTGGCGGGCAAATAGGCTGATCATTCCGGTTGCTTGGGGTAGGTTAATAGATTCGGCCTGCTGAGGTCATTAGGTGGCAACGGTGTGCACACCGGAGGATAAATCCTGATTCTAAGACCAGCAAGCCAAGGATGCCACAATCATCATCCAGAGTTCGGATGATCGGGCGCATTGTTCGTCTTTTGGTTACAGGCGCTGGTTGTTTCAATCCCTCTCGGCATTAATTTTTTCCAGGTAGATGGCATCGATTTCTGTGACGCCGTCGGCAATCGCCTGTGCAACAATTTCCTTGAGCGCGTCCTGCATGAAAGGCAATGGAATTCCCGTCAACTTCTTGCAGGCCTGCTTGCTGAAACTGACTCTCTCATCAATCCGATTACCCATGTAGTGTACCGCCTGATGTTCCATGCCCTCGACAGTTGGTAGCGGGATAGTAAACGGGTCGCCATGTTCTGCGAACCAGAAACCGCGGTCGGCGCGGTAACCGCAGAAAATGGGCATGTTAGGGAAAATCTCACCCTTTTCAATGCCGGCTACGAATTGTTCTTTCATGAGCAGGTCATCAATGATGAGGTTGAAGTGACCATCGTAGGCATTACCGTGTGCGTCGATCTTTTCATGCAGACCGAAGCTATCGTCCCAGGTACATTCAAATACCTGGTAGGCTTCTTTGATGATCTGCGGGAATTGAGGGTCAGCAGCCTTTGCGGCCGAAGGTGAATCCATCATCGTGTACGGATTGGCGCTGGCTTTATCCTCGAGCGACATGCCCGGGAAGCCCATGTTGGCAATGCCCTGCAAGCTGTTGCGATCAAACAGCATGTAGTTCAGGGCACATTTGCCGTGGCGGCGCAGGTTGATGGCCGTGCCGCTGTTGTTGCGGCTGAGCAGCATCATTGAATGGGGTCGCGTGATGCTGAATGGAAACAGCAATGCGTGGGGTCCGATTCCGGTCTCTCCATTTTCGTGCACCGTGGTGACGAGGGCAAACGACATGGGGATGAATGATGAGGCCTGATAGAAATTGTCAACAATTCCAACACGTTGAAATGGCCCCTCAGTCAGGTGTGGTTTTTTTGTATCCGCCATGGCAAATGCTCGATAAGGCTATCCAAAATCATTCTGGGTCGGACTTGATGTAATTTATATAAGGGATTGTTCTGATCGATGGTGATAAGCACCGGCGCTAACCGGGGTCAGGTGCCAGTAACACCGTCCCGTCTGCTTCGATTTGCCAGCCCGTGATTGGGTTGTAGTGGTAGGCAAACGGGCCTTGTGGTGCGCCGCGCGCGGCCTCCAGTTGTTTGCGGGTTGGTTGCAGGTAACCGGTTTCGTCAAGGGCGCGGCTCAGGATTTGGGTTGGTGATCCGTCCCATTTCCACAGGTAACGGAAGCGTGTGTGCGCCTTGGGTAATATCGGCGCCTGTAATGCGGCTGGCTGCCATATATTGCCGTTATCAGTACTGATATCGACGCCGGTGATGTGTCCTCGCCCGGTCCAGGCCAGCCCGCGAATTTCTATCCAGCCTGGTTCGAGGCTGACCGGGTAGGCCGGGAAAGTGATAATCGACCGTGCATCCATGACAAAACTGAACTGGCGTACGATGCCATCTTTGAGTGGATCTGTGTACTTAGAGGTTTCCTCGCGGGTTTGGAACGGGCGGTCGGACAATTCCATTCTGCGTAACCATTTGACGCTGGTATTGCCTTCCCAGCCCGGCAGCAACAGCCGTACCGGGTAGCCCTGGGCCGGCCGTACGGCCGCGCCGTTTTGTGCATACGCAAGCATGGCGTCGTCGAGTGCTTTTGCAACCGGGATGCTGCGGGTCATGACCGCGGCATCCGAGCCCTCGGCCAAAAACCAGCTGGCTTGCGGCCGGATACCCACTTCGCGAAATAAGGTTGCCAGGCTGACGCCGGTCCATTCACTCTGGCTCGTCAAACCGGCCAGGCTTTGTGGTGTGGTTTTGGCATTAGCCCGGATTGGCAGGTTGCCGGAGCATTCGATGAAACAGATGCGGGTGGTCGCGGGGAATCGTTTGAGTTCGGCCAGCGAGAATTTCATTGGCCGTTCGACCATGCCGTGAATCAGCAACTCATAGTTTTGCGGATCGATTGCCGGGATACCGGCATGGTGTCGCTCAAAATGCAGGCTTGCCGGCGTGATTGATCCATGTAAATCCTGCAGCGGCGTAGTGCTGATTGCGCCACCCAATACACGTCGACTGGCTTTTTCGAACGGTGACCGGTCACCGACAGGAGTTGCCGGTGATCCTGGTATTTTGGTTGGATCAGTCGGCATGGTGGAGTCAGCTACCTGGATCTGTTCACCCGATGCGCCCTGAACGACTGCGACACCGCCGGCTGCGGCCAGCAACTGGCGGCGGTTGATGGATGGCGGGTAGGTCTTGCTCATGTCCTGCCTTGGTCTAGCGAACCTCAGGGCCGCCGCGTCGGTTGTCCGGCACAAAACGATCTCGCCCCGGCATGTGAACTTCCGGCAGGGTCCTGGCATTCATTTTTTTATTGGTTCCAATGATCGAATTCAGGTTGAGGATATAGGCGGTGAGTGCATATACCTCGTCATCGGTCAGGCTACCCGGTTCAGAAGGCGGCATCGCGCGGCGAATATAGTCGAATAATGTCGTCGCATAGGGCCAATAAGTGCCAATGGTTTTGCGCTGTGTGGTGCCCGACAGTCCGGCCAGTTTGTCACGATCTTTTCTGCCGCGCGGGCCGTGGCAACGGGTGCATTTCGCCGCATACATCGGCTTGCCTTGCTTTGCAGTGCCATCGCCCGCCGGTAACCCGGCGCCGTCGGGCCCGATATCGATATCCCAGCGGCCGATGTCCTCGGCACTGGCGTCACGACCGATGGCTAACGGCCCGGACGGTACTTCTGCATGGGTTGCTACCGGCGACAGGCAGCAGATACTCACGATGGCAAGCATTACGAAGCGACGAATACGACAGATAGCAAACATGCAGTCCACATCATCGCAAAAAAAAGTCTAAAAATGAATGACCCAAAAAAATAAGCGATAAGGAATAAACTTAGTTCACTTGACGTTGCTAACCGAGTGCCGGTACCAGTCGCTCTCCGATCAGCCTGATCGCCTGCTCCGGATTACTATAAATGCACAGGGCAATTTCGGTTAGTCCCGCATCTTTGAAGTTACGCATCCGCTCAACTTCATGCTCAATATTGTCAATCGTCGATGCCGACACACCGTGATCGACGATCCTGGTCAGAATTTCATCAGGTACACCTTTAATGACCGGTGATTTTGTCTGGTACGCTGTCAGGAATTCCCGTAAATGACGGGCGACGATCGCCGCATCATCTGCATCGACGACATCACCAATATAGTCCGGATAGATCGTGCCGCGTACCGCAAGATAAATTCGTGCTTCGCGATGTGCGGCAGCGTGATCTTCCTGTACGTGCCAGGCCCAGAAGTTGTTAAGGGGGTAGCTGGCCGGGTCGCGTCCGGAGCTGGTCAAAATCGGATCGATCATGTCATGCACACTTCTGACCCGTGCCGGGCCAAAATCACTGAGCATGATGCCGTCTGCATAGCGCGCGGCACCTTTCAGCATCTTTGGTCCGTTTGCACCGACATACACCATTGGTCTCGGTTGTTGTGCCCAGCGCGCATCAATCCAGCCTGCCGAATAGAGTTCACCTTTGTAGCCGCAGGGTTCGCCGGTTATGGCTACATTGATGATCTCGACGCACTCGCGTACTGCACGCACCATATGCTTCGGTTTGAGGCCGAGGTTCTCGGCGGTACCGCCCCCGCCGCCGACGACGAGTTGTGCGCGGCCTGTCGCGATTTCGTTTAGCGTGAGCAGTGAATGCGCCATCTTGACCGGATGTAGCTCAAATGGGCTGATTGCAATAGGTCCCATGCGTAACCGTTTGGTTTGCATCGCCAGCGGTACAAAATTTACAAATGCATCGCGGGTGTCGTAATTATTTGCAATCCAGACACCGCCAAGACCGTATTCCTCAGCCAGTTTGCCATAGCGGACCATATCCTCGGCTGACAGGTCAGAGTAAAGAATGACATCAAATCTCATTCGTGTAACTCCAGTGGGTCAGGTCAATATTATCTGTTAAGCCTTGATTTCACCGTAATGCCGGCCAGACCCGTTCGCCGATTAACCTGATTGCTTCGGCGGGTTCATCGTGAACCCGAATCGCAATCTCGGTTAGCCCGGCCTCGGCAAATTGCCTTAACGTATCAATGGCAGCATCAATCTGGTCCAGTCCGCCGACAAATGAAATATTTTCGATCATTTTGTCGACCAGTTCTGCAGGGACGTTTTCAATGATGTCACTGCCGCGCAGGAAGGCGTTTAAAAAATCCTGCTCGTGGTCGCGCATGATCTTAAGTTCATCCTCGTCGAGGAACGGTGCGAAGTATTTGTCACGTAGCCAGCCGCGCAGCATCAGTTCACGGCGGGCTTCGGCACGTGATGCCTGCGGATCTTCTTTGATATGCCAGGCCCAGAAATTGCTGATGCGAAAATCTGCAGGCTTGCGCCCGGCGGCTTTGAGTTCGGCGTGGGTGCTGGCGACGAAGTCTTTCATCAGCGGTACGACAAAGTCACTGGTTATCAGTCCGTCCGCCAGTTCTGCCGACAGTTTGCGGCTCTGCGGGTGATTCGAACCAAAATATATCAGTGGCGGGGTGTCCGTATACCATTCGGGCTTATAGCCGTAGACCTTATATATTTCGCCGGTGTAATTGGTCATCTTGTCAGGTGATGCGCCCTTGAGAATTTCCAGGCATTCGCGCGTGCGCCGGATCATGCGCTCACGTTCCAAACCGATCGATTGCAGTACCGCACCACCACCACCGACCATGATCATCGCCCGTCCATTTGAGAGTTCGTTCAGGCTAAACAGCAGGTTAGCCATTTTCAGCGGATGTAACTCGGCGGGGCTGACGGCCATCGGCCCCATGCGGATCTTCGACGAGCGCTCGGCGAGTAATGACAGGGTGAAAAACGGATCCCGAGACCAGGCATAGTTGCTCGCCCAGACGCCGCGCAGTCCGTAACTCTCCGCCAGCAGGCCAAGTTCTGTGGCTGCCTGTGGCGAGGCAAACTCGTTCAGGATGATGTCGATTTCCATTTTGACCTCCGGGCGGGTGCGGCAGTCGAGCCGTGGATTTCTGAGGGGATTATAGAGTGGGTGTTCTGCTATGGTATTGCCAATACAACTCACAGCCCGTCACGTAGTCACGAATCCGTTAATCCTGGAGTATGTGTATGTTGAAAAAGCCTGTTTTGTGGGCGTTGATAGCAATTCTGTTGATCATCAATGTTACTTATTGGCAGGATCCATGGCTGTGGCGTAATTACGTTCATTTTTTCTCTAGCGGTGAGTTGACGGGTGTTGAGCGACTGCAGCCCGATGAGGAAATCCGGGGGGACGGTTCGTATGTGCTGCCGGTTGCCGGCGCCGGGCAACGTACGATTTCCTCTGCGGCACTGGCGGCGATGCACGATTATGCGCAGGAGTTTGGTACGCATGCGTTGATCACGGTTCATCGGGGCATGATCCAGGATGAATGGTATGCGGATCACTGGCAACGTGACTGGATGACCCAGTCGCAGTCGATGCACAAGTCGCTGATGGGACTGTTCATCGGGATGGCCATTGAAGATGGCAGGATTTCATCGGTCGATGCGCCGATCGGCACCTGGATTACCGAGTGGGCCGATGATCCGCGTGGCAGGATCACGCTGCGCAACCTGATGCAAATGAGTTCCGGACTCGGCCAGTACGGATTTACGCTCAATCCTTTTGATGACGGTATGAAATGGTTAAATTCGGGACGCTCCATCGAAGCGATTCTGCGCACACCACTTGCCGACTGGTCGCCGGGCACAAAATGGGATTACAACAACATCAATTCAGAGTTGCTAGGAATAATTTTGGTGCGTATTTATGGCCAGCGTTACTCGGTGTTGTTGCGTGATCGTTTGTGGTTGCCGATGGGCGGTGAGCGTGCGCAGATACATACCGACTCACCCGGCGGTCGTGCCTTTACCTCCTGTTGCCTGGCGGCGCCGGCGATGGACTGGGTGCGCGTGGGTATGCTGTTACTGGGTCGCGGCGCAGTGAACGGCAAGCGGATTATTTCGGCGGAATGGCTGCAACAGATGATCACGCCGTCGTCTGTAGCAGGCTATTACGGTTACCAGACCTGGCTTGGTTACGATGACCCGGCGATTCCGGTGGATGACAGCGCCGGTTCGACCGGTGCGATCGCCAGTGAACCGTTCCTCGCCCGCGACACCTTCATGACCTGGGGCCGCGGGCAACAGCACGTGTTTGTGGTGCCGTCGCGGGAACTGGTTATTGTGCGGCTCGGCCCCGCACTTGGTCGGTTACCGATCAAGCGCGGCTTCGATGTTACTTATTTCGTTAATACTGCAATTCGTGGCTTGAAACAGCCCGATGCCATGCCATGATACGACCCATGATTGAGCAATTATCTACAGTGCATCCCCTTCTGCCCGTTGTTGCCGGCAGCCTGACCTTATTACTGGTCGCAATCCTGTCCGATTTCGTCGCCAGACGCCTGTTGTTGGTGGCTGTGCGTGCGGCGGCCAGGCGCACACGTTCCGGTTGGGATGATGCGCTGCTCGAACATAACGTGTTCGGTCGTCTTGCACAGATTGTGCCGGTTTCGATTATCTCCTTCGGCATTGTCCTGGTGCCTGATATTGGCGAGTCGGTTGAAAAAATTATTCGTAACGTCGCCAGTGCTTACATGGTCCTGATGATCATGCTGTCACTGATCGGAGTGTTGTCGGCTGGCAACCAAATATATGAGACCCGCCCGGTAGCCCGGCATCGGCCGATCAAGGGATTTGTGCAGCTTGCCCAGATTGGTATTTACATACTAGGCGCGGTGATCGTTATTGCAACGCTGATCGATCGTTCGCCGGCCATCCTGTTAAGCGGTTTCGGCGCCATGACCGCAGTGCTGCTGATTGTGTTCAAAGACACATTGTTGTCGCTTGTCGCCAGCATCCAGCTTACCAGCCAGGACATGATCCGGGTCGGTGACTGGCTGGAAATGCCGCAGTTTGGTGCTGACGGTGATGTGATCGATGTGGCTTTGTATACCGTAACCGTGCAGAACTGGGACAAGACCATCACCACGATTCCTACTCATCGGCTGATTACCGATTCATTCAAGAACTGGCGTGGCATGTCGGAGTCGGGCGGTCGGCGCATCAAGCGTTCAATCAGTATCGATGTTAATTCGATTCGTGTTTTAACGGATGATGAAATCAACCGGTACAAAAGTTTTGCTTTGCTCAAAGAGTACATTGATGCCAAGCAGACTGAACTAAGGGACTACAATACGGCCCTTGATGAGCCGGGTGAATCAGGCGTTAACCTCAGACGGTTGACCAATATCGGCACCTTCCGTGCTTATATACACAGCTACCTGAAACATCACCCAAAGATTCATCAGGGTATGACGCTGATCGTGCGACAGTTACAGCCGGGTGCTAAGGGTTTGCCGATAGAAATTTACGCCTTTAGCAATGACACGGATTGGGCTGTCTATGAGGACATCCAGGCTGACATCTTTGACCATATTTGTGCGATCGCACCGGAATTTGGTTTGCGGCTATACCAGAAACCGGCCGGCGCAGACCTTACGGATCTGCGGATATAGGGTGCGGTTATTCGTGACCCGGGTGACTGATGCCCAGTGCTGACGGTTTCTTGGGTGTGAGTATCAGCAGCAGAAAAAGCAACAGAAATGCCAGCCACTTGTTGCTGGTGGTTACGCATGTGTCGTTCAATAAAATACCCCGGAGTTTGTGAGTCTCGCCCTGAATGATCGTCAAACATGAACCCAGCCATAAGCTGTATTACTTGGTTCGGCGCCTTGCTCGTTATAAGCCGTTTTCATTTTCGTGATCGCATCACCCGGGATCTCGCGGCGTTTGGCGTCGATGTCCACATTGTATAAGCGGGCAAGATTTTCACCAAAAATCAGCCGCCGATCCTGATCGCTAATCGGCGCATAGCCGAACTCTTCCTGCAGGTTTTCCGGGATCTGGAAACGCCGAAAAGCTTCAATCAGCCATTGTGGTGAACCCCACCAGATGCAATCGGTTCCCCAGATCACATGATCGGCGCCAAAACTCTTGATGATCTGACCAAGAAGATGGCCGCAGATCTGCGGATGGGTGATGACGGAATAGCCGAATACGCCGCCGAGTTCCATATATACGTTGGTCATCGCCGGGTCGGCATCGCGAGCCCGGCACAGATCGGTGGTCCACGGGATATAACCATCCGCATCGACACCGACAAAGCTGGCCGGCATTTGCGCCATCATGTGCTGCATGCCGGAGTGATAAATGATGAAGTTCATGTCGCGAAATTGTTTGGCAACCGTCGGGATATCAGTCGGCATGTAGTACGGTGTCATGCGTCCACCCAGTGACAGGCCTTTATGCGTGCTTACGTTGATTGCACCGAGTTCCCGGATGTGCTCGAGTAATGGATAGGCAATATTTTCATCATCAAACATCCACGGCCCGCCCGGGTTGCCGGTGTAGAGCTTGAAACCATCGATGCCAAGTTCTTCAACCTGGCGTGAGACCTCATCGAGACAGCCCGGGTCGGTTGGGTCGACGATCCCGTGGCTTAGCATGCGTTGTGAACCCGCAGCATTATTGATCGTGTTGCGTGTCTTGATCATCTCCTCGATAGTCAGGATGTAATCATCCGGTGTGCGCCCGATCGCCGCACCGGAAATCAGGCCCATGACTGTGTCTGAATCAAAGAAGATTTCCTTCAGAAAGTTGGCGCGATGCAGGTCGCCTTTACGCGGCTCGATACCGATAAGGTCCGGGTTCATTCCGTACTTGCCGGTCAGTTTGCGAAACATCAGTGGGCCGGCCATGCCGTCATGAACATGGTGGTTTTGTGCGTCAAAAATAAATTCACCCTTGGGCCATTGCTCTTTGTATGCTGCCGTTTCCAGCGCCTCGGCCGCATGCACTTTAAAGGTGGGACCGAACACATCGTTGAAGGCAAGAAAAGCAGTGGCCATGCCGCCGGTTGTGCGCAGGAAATCGCGTCGTGTCAGGCCAAGGGCGCGGGCATTTTTATCTGCCAGGGTGAAGATGCGTTCTTCAACTTTCTTCTGGTCGCTCGATTGTGGCATCGGCGTAAATTCATCATTGGCGACGATTTGCGTCGGTATCGGTGAGGCGAGGCCGGTGTCCTGGTCGCGCTGATCTTTCTTGATCCACATGCTCAAATCCCCGTTGCTTCCGTTCTTGCAGTCTAGCGTGAAAGGTTTCCCTGGCGGACCCTGCAGGTGACCAACTGTCGGTCAATTAATTAAGCAAGGCATCTTAAAAATTTAATTAAGATATATTACTTAAAAATGGAGTAATCATCCTGAACGCAGCCACTGAAAAGACCCGGACCCGTATCCTGCTGACCGCTGAAAAGCTGTTTGCAGAGCATGGTATTGATCGCGTTTCGATGCGCCAGATCAACCTGGCTGCAGGCCAGAAAAACTCCTCGGCAACGCAATATCACTTTGGCACCAAGGTTGGCCTGATCGAGGCGTTGTTCGATTATCGGATGGAACCGATAAATCAGCGGCGGCTGGAGATGTTGGCAGAATTGAACAAGGCCGACACCGGGCACACCTTGTGTGACCTTGTCGAGGCACTCGTCCATCCGTTGGCTGATCAGTTGCGTACCCACAGTGGCGGTTATTACTACATTCCGATCGTTGCCCAGGTGACCGGTCATCCTGATTATCATGAAATTGCCCAACACCGCAGTCGTCACAGCAGCGGATTACAACAGTTGCTGATTCTGCTCAGAAAGAATCTGGCGGATATTCCGGATGCAATTATTTTGCAGCGGTTTGGTATGGCGCTGCGACAGGTCTTCAATGAACTGTCTGATTATCAGCGCTTGCATGGGCGACTACACGGACGAGACAACTTACCTGCAACCGCTGATTCCGGTATGGCGCTGTTTATCAGCAGCCTGGTGGATGCCGTGAGCGCACAATTTTGCGCACCGGTATCTTCAGCAACGCTGCAGGAACTCGACAGGCAAAGCAAAAAGTCAGCTTAGAAATTTTCGGTTTAACAACAAGGAGACCATTACCATGGCAACCGAAGCACGTGAAGTCAGTCGGATACAGATTAAACCCTCAACCGGCACACTTGGCGCCGAGATTTCCGGTGTAGATTTATCGCAACCGCTCGGTGATGATTTGATTGCCGAGATTCGCCAGGCGCTGCTGGATAACCTGGTTATTTTCTTTCGTGATCAGCACATCACCCCGGAGCAGCAGATCGCCTTCGGGCGTCGCTTCGGCGAACTGCATATTCATCCTTACATACCGCACCGCGAGGGTTATCCGGAAATTCTGGCACTTACAAGCAACCCCGATGGTCCGGGTCGCATGGCTTATCAGTCCAATACCTGGCACACGGACCTGACTTATCAGGCCGACCCGCCGCTGGGTTGTATTTTGCGTGCTGTTGAAGTACCGCAGGCCGGTGGCGATACGATGTGGAATAACCTCTATGCTGCCTATGATGCGTTGTCAGCACCGATGCGGGCATTTCTCGATGACAAGATCGCAATTCACTATATTGCCGTCAGCATGCCGGCGGATTTTCTCGAGCAGAAAAGTTCGGGTAGGCAGGTCGAGCGGTTCCATGAAGTGACCCCGCCGGTCGAGCATCCGGTTGTGCGCACTCATCCGGAGACCGGGCGCAAAGGCCTGTTCATCAATCGGAACTTTACTTCGCATATCCTGGGCGTGACGCGCGCTGAAAGCGATGCCCTGCTGGGTTTCCTGTTGCAACATATGGAGCAGCCGGAGTTTGCCGTGCGCCTGCACTGGGCGCCTGATACGATCGCGATGTGGGATAATCGCTGTACTCAGCATTACGCCATCGTCGATTATCGCTCCCAGCGCACCATGAACCGGGTAACGATTTGTGGTGATCGGCCACGCTGAAAAATTGCTGTCTCAAGCGACACTGGCAGCAGACACCAATGGTTATTCAGGCAGCCTGGTCAGTGCTCAGTGCGGCAACGACTGCGGGATGACGGATCATGCCAGCTTGTACGTTGAGTCCGTTAGCCAGGTGTGGATCATCTGCGCAGGCGCGTCGCCAGCCTTTGTCGGCCAGTGCCCTGACGAATGGCAAGGTGACATTGTTCAGTGCGAAGGCGGAAGTGCGGGGTACGGCACCGGGCATGTTGGTCACACAGTAATGCACGACGTCATCGATGATGAAAGTAGGCTCGGCATGAGTGGTGGGTTTACTGGTTTCAAAACAACCACCCTGATCAATTGATATATCGACCACAACAGAACCGGGTCGCATGGCACGAATAGTCTCACGGGTCAGTAGCTTGGGTGCTTCGGCACCGGCCACCAGTACGGCACCGACGATCAGGTCAGACTGGCGTGCCAGTGACTCCACAGTGTCGGCGGTGGCATAAGCGGTGGTTAGAGCGCTGCCATATTGGGTTGACAGTTCACGCAGGCGGCGTGCTGATTTATCAACGACCGTCACATTGGCCCGCAGACCCATTGCCATCACGGCAGCGTTGGTGCCGGCAATGCCGCCACCCAGAATCGTGACATTCGCCGGCGCAACGCCCGGCACTCCGCCGAGCAAAATACCGGAACCACTGTTAGCTTTCTGCAGACAGGTGGCGCCGACCTGAACCGACATTCGACCGGCAACCTCACTCATGGGTGTGAGCAACGGTAAAGAGCCATCGTCTGCGGTTACCGTCTCATAAGCAATTGCTGTTGCGCCAGATTCGCAAAGTGCACTGGCCTGGGCCGGGTCGGCAGCCAGGTGAAGATAAGTGAACAGCACCTGGCCCGGTCGCAGCATGCGACATTCTTCCAGTTGCGGTTCTTTAACCTTCACGATCAGGTCAGTTGCGGCAAACACGGCTGCAGCGCTGGTAGCAATTTGTGCGCCTGCTTCCTCGTAGTCTCTGTCACTGAAGCCGATCCCGGCTCCGGCCTCTGTTTCGACGATAACTTCATGACCCGCGCCGGTAAGTTCATATACGCTGGCAGGCACCAGGCCTACGCGGTACTCCAGTATCTTGATTTCCTTTGGGACTCCGATTTTCATGAAATTGCCTCCAACAGCGCTGGTTCAATATATAGAGTAGCCCTGTTGGCCTGATGAAACTTGCGAATTCTTGCTCAAGAAGCGCAAAAAAAAGACAGAAACTTGCGCTATAATCAGTAAATGAGCAAGAAAAAGCGACATATATCACTAGACCAGCATGATCATGCAATTCTACTTGAGCTGCAGACGGATGGTCGTATGAGCAACGTGGTTCTGGCGGAACGTATCAACCTGTCTGAATCAGCTACTTTGAGGCGGGTTCGGGCACTGGAGCAAGTTGGTCTGATTGAGGGTTACTCAGCCCGCATTGATCAGGCACTGGCCGGTTTGTCCGGTAACGTGTTCGTGAATATCACCCTGCAGCGCCAGGACCAGCAAGACCTGGAAGTTTTTGAAGAGGCCGTGCAACGCGTCCCTGAAGTGATGGAGTGCTACCTGATGTCAGGCAACTTTGACTACCTGTTACGTGTAGTCGTGGCTGATACGGCCGACTTTGAACGCATACACAGCCAGAAGCTGACCCGGTTACCCGGTGTGTCCCGCGTGCAGTCAAGTTTTGCCTTACGCACCGTACGCAAATCGAGCGTACTGCCCACGGTTGATGGTTAAAAAATGGGTGTCAGACACCAATGAATTTTAAGTGGTATCTTTACTGAGTCACTTGGCATAAGAAGAAATAACGATGGACATTGAAATTATTGTCGGCTCCGATATGCACCCGCAGCAGGTGGCAGAAATAGCGGTTGAGGCAGAGCGGGCCGGTATACGGGCTCTCTGGCATTCCAATTTTCCGAGTGACTGGGATCCTTTTGTCGGCCTGGTTCCGGCTGCCCAGGCAACCAGCAGGATTAAACTGGGCATACTGGCGATCAGTCCTTATGAGATGCATCCGATCAGAATGGGCAGCTCGCTGGTCAGTCTTAATGAGTTGTCCGGGGGTCGTGCCATTGTAGGCATCGGCGGTGGTGGTGCCGTGGCTTTGGCGATCGGTGATAGTTCCGGTAATGCCAACCTGGATTTCAAGAAAATGCGGATCGTGCGTGGTGTGCGTGAGGCAGCGGAAATTGTTTATCGCATGGCTACCGGTGAAGCTAACCGGGGTTATAAGGGTGAGCTCTTCAATGTCGTTCGGCCGTTTCATCTCAAGCATGTCGAGGCACCAAGGGCACAGATTTTCACCTGTTCCATGGGCCCGCAGATGCTGCGTATGGGTTCGCGTATCGCTGATGGTATTCAGGTGGGTGATGTAACCCCCGGCAGAATTGGTGCCGTAATGGATGAAATTCAATCCGCTCAGTCAACCCGCAAATACCCGGCAGAAGATTTTCGGGTTGGCAACTTCTGGGCCTGGCATATTAAGAAGGACTACGCCGCATCGATGTTTGAAGCCCGGAGCCAGTTATTTGCCCGCGCCGAAGTCATCCCGCCGAACATCGGGCTGGATCATTTAGTGCACGCAAATGTGGTGTCCGAAGAAGAAGCTGAATTAATCAGGGACAATTTTCAGAATTTCTTGATGGCGTATATCGACGGCTCAGGAAAAATCAAAGGCGTATCGGAAGATCTGGTTCAGCGTTTGATCGACGAAGTCAGTTCGGCCGGTGATCTTGATGCCATAGATCGGGAAGTAGAACGCTATCGGGAATTTGCAAAAGCCGGGCTCACGGATCTGGCCTTGCGAGTATTCGATGACCCGATGGATGCATTGAAAATAATTAAAGAACGGGTTATGCCGCACTTCACCTGAGTACGGTATCCCTTCGGTCGCCTGACCACCGGCTTTATGCCGGGCTTTACCCTTGACCCGGCGCTCGGCGGCCAACAGCCTGTTTACACCGGTCGTAAACAGCGTTGTGTCACAGAAATCATTGCCCAAGGGGTGCGGTGCGATACGGGCATCTTCCAGACAAATCTGTCTGCGGCATGTTGCCAAGCATCGCCGGTCTGGCAACACGCAATCAGTATGCGGTTGCGGTAATGTTTTTGCTCCGCTGGCCCAGGTATCGATGCCACGGTCAATGATCGCGACTACTCGGCGATGATCATATAGAATGTGCGTTGTGCGTAGCCTCATACTCATCATGCTATTGTCATGCAGTCCCCTTTGCCTGGCACAGGGTCTGGCAGACCGAATGACGATTGCAACCCTGCCGCCAGAATACCAACCTCACTGGGTCTGGGTTAATGACATTGCTTATGGACATGTGGCAGATGGGCAGGCGTTCCTTGTTGATGCCGATACCGGCCGGTTCCTCGCTACGCTGAGTGCCGGCGGGTTTTTCATGAAGCTCGAGTTGCCGAGTACCCGCAACGAAATTTATGCGGCAGCCACTTTTTATCCGCGGGTAAACCGCGGTGAACGCACCGATGTAGTAACGATTTTCGATCCGCAAACCCTGAGTCCGGTGGATGAGGTCATTATTCCGCCCCGTCGCCAGACCGGCAATCCGACACTGGCCCATTCCGCACTAACAGATGAACAACGTTTTATGGCGATTTACAACATGACCCCCGCGCAGTCGGTCAGTGTCGTCGATATGCAGGAACGAAAGTTTGTTGAAGAGATTGCCACGCCCGGATGCGCCCTTATTTATCCAACCGGTATCCGGCGGTTTCAGATGCTGTGCGGAGACGGCAGCCTGTTAACCGTTAGCCTGAATGAAGACGGCAGCGGGGCCGGGCAGGTACGCAGCAAACCGTTCTTTGATCCATGGCAGGATCCTGTCACCGAAAAAGCGGTACGGATTAATAATCAGTGGTTGTATGTATCTTTTGATGGCTATGTATATCCGGTTGATGTTGCCGGCAAGGAGCCCAAATTCCTGCCGACCTGGTCGCTGTTATCTGCTGAGGACCGTGCAGAATCCTGGCGGATTGGTGGCCTGCAACACCTCGCCGTCCATGAGCGGCGTCAACTGTTGTTCAGCCTGATGCACAAGGGCGGCATCGATAGCCACAAGGATCCGGGTAACTATGTATGGGTTTATGACCTGCGTAGTAAAAAGAGAATTAATCGTATCAAGCTAAAAGGAGCGGCCAGCGCGATCCAGGTAACTCAGGACGATCAACCGCTGTTGCTAACGGCTTTCATTGGCAACCCAAAACTGACTGTCTATGATCCTGATTCCGGTGAGCGCCTGCGAACTATCAAGCAGCTTGGCTCAACCATTACCGGCTTGCAGACAAATTGATTGAACCCATGCCTGACACCGCGGAATTTCTTTTACAAGAATCGGGAGATGAAATGTGAAACTGGTTGATCGGTGGGTTGAGAGATCGGTGCGAGGTGTTGCGCAACGAACTTCCCGCAGACATTTCATGAGCAGGCTGGGCGTGCTACTGGTCGGCGGGTCGGTTTTGCCGTTGCTGCCGGTCGCCCGCAGCAATGAATCTTCTGTTGCCGACCTGCCGGATGATGCGTCACTGGAAGGAACGGCCGGAGATCCGAGGAGTTGTAATTACTGGCGGCACTGTGCCATTGATGGTGCGCCGTGTTCTTGTTGCGGCGGTTCGCAGACCGCGTGTCCGCCGGGGACCGAGTTGTCGGCAATTACCTGGATCGGTACCTGCCGTAACCCCGGTAATGGTAAGAACTACATTATTTCCTACAATGATTGTTGCGGCAAGAGTACTTGCGGTCGCTGCATGTGCTTTCGGTCAGAAGGTGACAAACCGATCTACGTGCCGCAAAAGAGTAATGACATCAACTGGTGCCAGGGAACCAACAGCAACATCTATCATTGTACGATTGCTGCCGTGATCGGTCAGTCTGCCGACGAGTAGCGCGTGGTTCTGACGTGATTACCAGGATACCAATGCTGTGTGCTGCCATCTTGCTTACCGGTGTGTTGTGCGGCTTCGTTGTGCAGGCCGATGAGCTGCCGCAGAACAATTACATGATTCATTGTCAGGGTTGTCATCTCCCCGATGGTGCCGGCAAGCCGCCGGATGTCCCGTCGTTTACCGGTCAGCTTGCCGAGTTTTTGCGCGTTGAGGGTGGCCGTGCGTATCTCGTGCAGGTGCCCGGAACAGCCAATGCACTGCTTGATGATCAGGCGGTGGCCAAGCTTTTGAACTGGATGGTGGAACGTTTTAATCAGCGAACGCTGCCGGCAGATTTCATTCCCTACACGGCATCGGAAGTCACCCATTATCGCAGTCAAGTCCTTGCAGACCCTGGTGCCCGCCGGGCGACATTACTTGAGCGGCTATCGTTACTGCATTAATTTATTAATCCGTACGCCAGTCTCCGCCGATCATGCCGAGTTGCTGCATCATGCCCAGCGAATCTTCATTGCCCCAGCGGGCACAGATCTTGCCGTCGCGAATCTGATAAGTATCGGTGGCTGTGATCCGGTAGGCTTTACCGGTTGGCTGAATATCCCACAGGCTGCCGGTCATATGGCCCTCGGTTATGGTTCGTGAAACAACCCGGTCGCCGTCGCATAAGGTGAATTCCGGTGTCAGCTTACGGTCAGGGAATGCCTGTTTCATCATCGGTAAATAGGCGCGAAATGCGGCCGGTCCTACCGGCCCGCCGGGAGGGCCATCATGATTCTGAAAATCTTCGGTGAAAAATTCCTCAAGCCGGTCCAGTTCAAAGTTGTTAAAAATGACTTCAATGACCTCATGAATGAGATCCTTATTATCCTGTGCAGACATTTGTGACTCCTGTAGACAGGGGCAGGTAGCGGATTTCTTGTTTCCGGCAGGGATTACATATATTACAGTGGTGAATTGAAAAATAAATCCAGCATCTTTATACCCGAGGTAATGCCATGGAAATCGTACATATTGTTATCGCTCTGGCACTGATCCAGTATTTTATTCTCGGCGGCCTGGTAGGCCGGGCGCGGGTCAGGTCTGGTGTGAAGGCGCCCGCTATTAGCGGTGATCCGATCTTTGAGCGTTATTTCAGGGTTCACTACAACACCATGGAACAACTGGTAGTGTTCATCCCCTCTATCCTGTTATTCGCGAGCTATATCAATATCGTAGCTGCGGCCGTGCTGGGCCTGTTATTCATCGTCGGCAGGCTGGTTTATTTTCGTGCCTACATTGCGGACCCATCAAAGCGTGGTGCCGGCTTCGGCCTGACCATGCTGCCAACCAGCATACTGCTGTTCGGCGGTCTCGGTGGGGCCGCCTGGGCCGCACTGGGCATCTGACCTGAAACTGTGTGAACGGCTGGTTCATCTGCCGTTCAGGCTACCCTGAGTAATATACAGGCTTCGCACAGCTTGTAATGTCGGCAATAGGTGCCGGCAAAGGAGGGTTGCCATGTTTAGCGTCCAACGACCATTCAGTCGTTATGTGCCGGTTTTTCTGCTGGCTATTGTTGGCCTGCTGACTTTTCACAGCGCCAGTGCACTGAGTGAATCGGGCTACGATTATTCTCCGCCCGAGCTGGAAAAACTGGTGGGTCCGGTGGCACTTTACCCTGATGATCTGTTGGGCATAATTCTGCCGGCTTCAAGCTATCCCCTGCAGATTGTGCAGGCCGCTCGTTACCTTGAAGCATTTGCAAATAATCCGGACCTGAAACCTGATGACGACTGGGATGATGCTGTTGTTGCATTGTTAAATTATCCGCAAGTCATCGAACTGCTGAATGAAGACCTCGACTGGACCTGGAATCTTGGTGCAGCTGTAGTCAATCAACAGCCGGCGGTTCTCGATGCCATCCAGGATTTTCGTGGTCGGGCAGTTGCAGCCGGTAATCTGGAGACGGACGGTCGTCAAATAGTCCGTCAGGTTGATGAGGTGATTGAAATTACCCCGGTTAATCCGGAGGAGATCTACCTGCCGTACTATGAACCTGACCGCGTTGTTGTCCATCAAAATCGGCCGGTTTACAGGTATTACGCTGATGCCTACCCGCTTTATTATTATCCTTATCCGTCTTACCATCCGTTCACATCCGGATTTTTTTGGGGGGTCACAACTGCGTACTCGGTTGGTTGGTGGACAGACCGGCTGCACGTTCATTACTACGGCCACACAAGCCATCCATATTATGGCCGTCATTACACCGGTTACTACAAGGCTCGACGTGCCGGACGGGTTCGGCATCGTCACTACACTGATACAAGCAGGCGTCACCGTTATGGTAATACCTGGAAACCGCGGCAGCGCCATGGCAATCGACCGCCGCATGACCGCTCAAGAGCGGAGCATCGCGACCGGGTGGCGGTAAATTCCAGCGGTTTGGCACGGCGACATAATCGGTCCGGTGGCAAGCGGAACACCAGCAGTGAGAATGAGCGTTACCAAGGTAGTAATCGGCGTACTAAACGGATCATGGAAGGTACGGGCAGGGCCCGGGGAACACGGTACGCACAGCGTGGCAATGAGAGCACAGCAGCGAACCGGAAAACGACAAATCGTGCCCAGTCGTCTCATGGCAAGCATAAGAAAAGGCAGTCGGTTGGGAGCACCAGGCGTAGTGCACCTAAATCTTCATTCAGGCAAAAGTCAGTCGCCACGCCACCGGTTCGTCCACCCCGGGGGTCCCGTGAAGCTCGCTCTACCCGGGAACGTGAGTCATCCAGAGGTGTTCAGCAAGGGAAACGGCGCAGTAAATAGTGGTGGACTGCTTTGTTGTATCCCATTAATGTTTTTTATTTCTTGTTATCACCGCTCCAGCGAGTGTTGGCCGACTGGACGAAGTCCAGATCGACGATATTGATACCCTGCGTTTTGGCCTTGGTAACAAAGACACCGAGAGCGGGCTCAAGAAATGGTGCCGGAATGACCACCAGTGCTGCGCAAGCTTCAATCGTAAAACTGATGGCCGGATCCAGTTTATTGGCAATCTGAAAAACGAATGCCGGTTCTAGTTCCTTGCCCCGGGGGATTGGATAGTGAAAAGGTTTTTCGTGGCGGGCAAACCAGAATTCACTCCCCCCACGGAAGCCATATGAGATCGGCATGTCCGGAAATTCATCACGCTTATGGAGTTTTTCCCTGAAGCTCTTGCGCAGCATGATATTTTCAACTTTTAGTGCAATGAAGTCCTCGACAATTGAGGGGTCTGCTTCCCGCACGGGACGGTATTCAAATTCACCGTCTACAGTACATTCGAATACCTGGAATGCCTTTTCAATAATCAGTGGATATTCCGGGTCATCGCGGAAGCGCTCCGTCGGTGATTTGATCATCGTGAAGGGAGCATTTTCCATTTTCTTTTCTGGTGTTACGCCCGGATAGCCGAGTTCAACGACGGATTCCAGCAAGTCTTTGTCAAACTCGATGTAATTCAGGGCGCATTTACCATTGCGGCGCAGATTGACCCCCGTATTGGAACCGGCGCGCGTGACCAGCAGCATGGAATATTGCTCGCCTATTTGCAGCGGAAATTGCAGAGCGTAGGGGCCGATGCTGGTAAAACCATTCTCGTTCGTGGTAGTGATCAGCGCGAAAGGCATCGGGAAGAATGCGCAGGACTGATAAAAATTATCTCGCAGTGGTATGGATTCAAACGGGTTGCTGGATAATTCTGCTGAAGGTTTGCTGGTCATAAAATGTCTCTGTTTATAATCCTAAGGCTCAAAATATCTGCTTGTAGCGACGATGGCAACCACTGCAATTGTCTGTGAGAGCTTCAAAAGCGGTTTCCAGATCCTCACTATTGCCGGTCTTACTGGCTTGCAGCAAGTATTCGGCAGATGTAATCAGTGTTTGTTGCCTCTCTGTAAAATCCGCCCACTTTGACCAGATCTTTTTCTTTGCCTTTGTTTTGCCTCGATAGGAGTCTGTAACAAATGTACCTGTCAGACTTTTGCTGTGCAAAATAATTTGTTCGGCGGCTTTTCTGATTGCCTCATTATCGGCTGATTTACCGGCATCCAGAGCTTCTTCAATAATTTCTACTTCGTTGTCCATTGCTTTGAAGGCGGTCTGTCTTTTATTAATGGCTGCCTCGTTACCCAGTTCTTCTGCACCCGTAGCAGAAAGAAATATAAGTAGCGACACCGTTATTATTCTTCGGTTCATGGGTATGTTCCTGATTGATCTTTATGCGCGCCGGTTACTCATTCAAAAGTTAACTGACGCGCAATGCCCTGAAAATTAATGATTGAGGATGATCCCAATACATGGATTATGCCCGTTATTATTGGTCGGAGCATCCGATTATCTATGCTAGCTGCAAACCTGAGCGACTGGAAGATAAAGTTGGCCGAGTGACCGGCAGCAGGGGGCGCTGAGATCGGCCGCCCGGCCAACTGAACGGCAATTATTCTTCGTTGCCTGGTGCCGGACCCTCATCGACCGATGGCTGTGGACGGCCTTTGCCGCGCCCACTGAATCCGGGCCTTTCACCCCTGCGCGGCAGATCGGCCGACTATAGCAGCGAAGTCAGTAAATCCGGGGCCGACAGGATGAAATCCATACAACCTTCACAATTGGCAGTCGCCATATTGGTCTCCGACACTATTTTAGTAGAAATTTTGCTCGTCACCTTTTAAAGTCGGGAAAAACAAAAAAGGATTAGTAAGATGGATCGAAATACTGCGGTGCAGATGGCTCAGCAGGCTATCAAGACAAAAAACAAACAGCTGGTTGATGCGGTTCTCAAGATCAAGGCAGAACGTGCACAGAATCCGCAGCCTGCCAGGCCAGTCAATGAACTGCCGCTGATCGCGGTGACCTGTTCTACCGGCTGGGAATGTTACGCAATCGTCGAGGAACTGACCAAGACATTGAAGTACCGGGTGCGGGCACTGTATCGCACACCGGGTACCCAGGCGGCGGAACGTCTCGAAACACTGCTGGCGAAAACCGAGGCAGAACACCCGGGGTTGCTGAGCGTGCACCCTGGTGTCGACATGACTTCCGCAGAGAAGCTGACCGCAGCGTTCAAAGATTGCGATGGTGTCGTGTTGTACTGCACGGCCAATGAGGCCAAGGCCGGCAAGATTACCAATCATGGCAACGACCCGGTGGGCGGCCGGATTGCATTCATGAATCAGGTCGCTGCATCACTTGCCGCACTCAAGGAAAATCCGTCGGTCCGGCAGGTGATTACGCTGGTATTCCCCACCGACAAGGTGACGGGTATCGCTGACAACACCTCGCAAATACCCTGGTGGATGCAACAGCGGCTGCTGTTTCCCGACTTTTTGCGTAACCAGGGCATCAACGTCACCTGCATCCATCGTCCGGCGTATTACTATGCGATGCATCGCGTGGACTATACCAACACGACCCAGCAGCGCGGCGATACCTCATTATCGAAAACCATGATCAGGGAAAACAACTTGTCGGGGATTAATGATCCGGATGTCATGATCAACTGGGTAGACGTACGAGATGTCGGTAAATGGGTGGGCACCTGTTTCGAATACCCGGAAGTATTTTTGAATCAATCATTCTCGATGGCATCTTGTGCAATGACCGGTCATGAGGCAGTGGCGATTGCTGAACAGACGAATAAGCATGGTACGACTTTCAAGTACAAGCAGTTTCCGCTGTTGCTGATGAAAATACTCAGTAAATTTACTGCAGAAGTGGTGTACCCGCTGCGCTACTCCCAGTGGTACGGCAATGATGCGAACGCTTATGACTTTGCCGGCAACGAAGATCTTGCCGACCTGGAAAAGATCCATCCACGCTGGACCTTTGAGAAAAAACTCGCGTCCTGGGGCATTACGGATATAAAACCGGGGCAGAAATAAGAAGCTGGTATCAGACGCCACCCTGTTGCTGTTGCCCATGTATCAGAAAAAGATGGGCTCCATGACCAGGGGCGTGCTGATTGCAATGGGGGTATTGCGATCATTGACATAAATGTCGCGCAGTACGATGTGGTCCTTGCCCGGGAACGGAATTGGATTGCCGCCATCAGCTACATAGATGATGACCGAAAAAGCATAGGTACCCGGAAAGGTCTCGTTGACATATTTAATAGGCAACTCATAATTTTTCACCGATCCCGGCCCAACTTCCCCCGGATCAAAGCTTTGGTTGATGATTGAGATGGGGCCGCCGCCCAGTGGTTGCTGTGTTCCGGCCGGGTAAATTGAAATCGCTCCCTGGGTAATCTGCCCAATCCCGGGCGGGAACTCCAGTGTAAACATCACCATCGTGTCATATTGAATGGCGCTGTTACCACCGCCGGCAGGTGGCTCGGTTGTCGGTTCTGCGGTGGGCAGGCCGGAGAAAAACTCCCAGGTTGCCGCTGAGGCAAAACTCGGCCAGTCATGCGCCGCTTCACCCGAACCTTCAGCATGCAGGCACCACTGTACCGGATACGGAGAGGCTCCCAGTGAGTGATCGATACAGGTGGGGTGAACACCGGTAATCGTCGTGTCATAGTCAAAGCCGTTATACGCGACCCAGAACTGATGGCCGGCTTCGCCGGTACCGGGATTGACCAGCGTGTCGTTACTGCCATGGGTTTGTAATACCGCGACCGAGCCGGTGCAGACAAAGCTTTTCAGAATGGCCGCGTGTGGTGCGATCGCCCGCACGATATCACCGTAGTTACAGCCCAGATCATGTGCCATGCCGCCGCCGCTGCTGTGCCCGGTGACAAAAATACGCTTTGCATCAAATTCGATACCGCGGCGCAGGCGGTTCAGCACATCCTCAAAATACTGCAAGTCAAAAGCATAATCCCATTGATTAATTTCGTTATGGTCTTGGGTTGCCTGCAGGAAGACCATGATTGCTCCATCGCCCACTTCATCAGCCAGGTCATAAGAACCATCCAGCCACAGTTCATAGCTGCCGCCGGTGCCGTGATATGCAAACAGCAGCGGTTTTGGCTCCGGTGAGTTGGCATAGTCGGTGGGAACCTTTACATAGAACTCACGGGTACGGCCTTCCGACTCGATGTTATAAAGCCCGGTCGTTATCGGGTTGGTCTCCGCACAAAAATCGGTCATCAGGCACAATGGACCGACTGTATCGTCGCTACCCGGGCAACCGAGTAGCAGGCAGGAGAGAAAAATAATAATAAGTCCCCTGGCTAGTTGCATCGTGTGAGTTTCCTTTTATTGTTTATGATTGAGCAATGTTGTAGAAATTGGTTGTCAGGCAGCAATTTTGCCAGACGGTAATAATAGCTAAGAAATCAGTGGCGGGCATCCGTTTCGGCGAGTTAGCTATTTTTTGACCGAAGGGTAGTAATACGCAGATGGGTGCAGGATCACCACAATATATCGAAAGTATCCGGGCCGTCTGGCTGGGGATCCTATTCAGCCTTGCGTTCGTAGCGCTGATCTGGCTGAGTGGCGCGTTGTGGCTGGATCCGCCGCCGTTCGCGCCACGACAGGATGCGGCCTGGTTTCCGCCGCTCTGGTACCACTGGCAACTGGCGGAGCCTACCTTCTGGACCCGAGCTTCGGTGTGGCTCGGCTATACCCTGCACCAGGTGATCATCTGGTCTCTGATCTGGCGCGCGCAGCAACAGGGCTTGCAATACACGTCGCGGTTACACGGCTTTAATATTGCGGCGCTGATTACCAATGCCGCATTTATTGGTTTTCACCTGGTACAGACACACATCTGGTACGACGGACTCGCGCAGGATGTCTCCGAGTTTTCTTCCCAGGCGTCAGTCACGCTGGTGCTGGCCGGTATCCTGATGATGGAAAATCAGCGGCGTGGCTTGGCCTTTGGTTACAAAGTGCCGTGGATTACGGCGGCTTCACGCGGCCTGCGCAAATACCATGGCTATTATTTTTCCTGGGCCATTCTCTATACGTTCTGGTATCACCCTATGGACATCACGGGCGGCCACTTAATGGGCTTCCTGTACATGTTTTTCCTGATGCTCCAGGGCAGCCTGTTTTTCACCCGGGCCCACCTGAATCGTTATTGGACGGTCGTGTCTGAGATTTCCGTAGTCGCCCATGCGGTAACCGTGGCGGTACTTGCCGGCCATGGTTGGCCGCATTTCCTGACCGGGTTTCTGGGTACCTTCGTGATTTGCCAGATGCACGGTCTTGGCCTGAGCAAGCGTACCCGCTGGATATTGGGCCTCACGTATATTGGCCTGGTGTGGGGTGTCTACAGCCAGACCCTGGGCCTTCAATTTATCTACCAGGCCGGCCTGATACCGGCTATCGAGTTTGGCCTCGTGACCATCATCAGTGCCCTGTTCCTGCTGGGCTTCTGGCTGACCAACCAGTCGCGCCCGGGCAAAGAGGAAACGGATGTTTGACATCCATTACCGGGGTTTTTGTTTAAGTGCCAAAATCCGCCAGATTTGCGTTCAGCGTTTCACTGGGGCGCATGATTTTGCTGACAGTCGCGGGATCCGTATGGTAGTAACTGTTGTCTAACGCCTCAACATGCTTGCCTTGCGCGGCCGCCAGTTCACTGACAATCTGCTGCTCATTCTCGGTCAGCGTGGCGGCGAATGAAGAAAACTGCTCGGCCAGTTCAGGATCATCCGTTTGCTCGGCGACGGCCTGAGCCCAATACAGGCCAAGATAAAAATGGCTGCCCCGGTTATCCAGTTCGCCCACTTTGCGTGAAGGTGATTTGTTGTTTTCCAGTAATTTCTCGATGGCTGCATTGAGTGTGTTGGCCAGAATGGTTGCCCGGTCGTTGTCATGCTTCAGACCTGTCGCCTCCAGTGAAACAGCCAGGGCCATAAATTCACCGAGCGAATCCCAGCGCAGGTGGTTCTCCTCATGGATCTGCTGCACATGCTTGGGCGCCGAACCGCCGGCGCCCGTCTCGTACATGCCACCACCTTTTAGCATCGGCACTATGGAAAGCATCTTGGCCGAGGTTCCCAGTTCCAGGATCGGGAACAGATCAGTCAGGTAATCTCGCAGTACATTGCCGGTTACAGAAATAGTGTCACGTCCGCGTATGGCGCGCTCCATGCTGTGGCGAATGGCTTCGACGTAATTCATGATACGAATATCCAGGCCTTCGGTATCCTGCTCCGGCAGGTAGGCATGGACTTTCTTGATCAATTCAACATCGTGCGGACGATTTCGGTCCAGCCAGAAAATGGCCGGTGTATCGGATTGCCGCGCACGAGTAACGGCCAGCTTAATCCAGTCACGCACGGCTTCGTCTTTGGTCTGACAGGCGCGCCAAATATCACCTTTTTCCACTTCATGCTGCATCAACATGGTGCCTTCGGCATCGACCACCCGCATGATGCCATCGGCTTCGGCTTCAAAAGTCTTGTCGTGGGATCCGTATTCCTCGGCCTTTTTTGCCATCAGACCCACATTGGGAACCGTACCCATGGTGACCGGATCAAAAGCACCGTTGGTCTTGCAGAAATTAATCATCTCCTGGTAAATCTTGGAGTAGGTGCTTTCCGGCATGACCGCTTTGGTGTCTTTGGCCTTGCCATTGGGTCCCCACATCTTGCCGCTGTTGCGGATCATGGCGGGCATGGACGCATCGACAATCACATCGCTGGGCACGTGCAGGTTGGTAATCCCCCTTACGGAATCGACCATCGCCAGTTCAGGGCGATTTTCATAACAGGCGTGGATATCATGCTTGATCTCATCGCGCTTGGAGCGCGGCAATGATTCCATTTTCTCGTAAACACTGCTCAGCCCGTTGTTCGGGTTGACGCCCAGCTTCTCAAAAAGGTTGCCGTACTTATCAAAGACATCCTTATAGAACACGGTGACTGCGTGACCGAATACAATCGGGTGCGATACCTTCATCATCGTGGCTTTAACGTGCAGCGACCACATCACGCCGGATTCTTTCGCATCCTTGAGGGTCTGCTCAAAAAACTCCCGCAATGCCTTTACGCTCATGCGCATGCTATCGAGCACTTCACCCTTTTCCAGGCTTAGCTCTTTCTTGACGGTAACCGTACCATCCTGATCGATAAATTCGATGCGCACGTCAGTCGCCTCGTCTAACGTGATTGATTGCTCGGCAGAATAAAAGTCACCGCCACGCATGTAGTCCGCGTGCGTTTGCGAGGCCATGGACCATTCACCCATCGAGTGGGGAAATTTGCGCGCATAATTCTTGACCGGGACGGCGGCACGACGATCGGAGTTACCCTCGCGCAAGACCGGATTCACCGCGCTGCCCAGAACTTTGCAGTAGCGCGCATGGGTTTCTTTTTCTTCCTCACTCCGGGGGTCTTCCGGATAGTCGGGTAGATCGTAGCCCTGGGATTGCAACTCGGTGATGCAGTCCTTCAGTTGTGGCACGGAGGCGCTGATATTGGGCAGCTTGATAATGTTTGTATTCGGCTCCTGGGTCAGTTCACCGAGGAAGGCCAGACCGTCTTCGACCCGCTGGGCTGCGGGCAGGCGGTCTGAGAACGCTGCAATTACCCGGCCGGCCAGCGAGATATCCGTGATGTTTATGTCAATTCCGGCAGCGTGGCAAAACACACTAATAATCGGTACCAGGGAACTGGTGGCCAGTGCGGGCGCTTCATCCGTGAGCGTGTAATTGATGATCTGCTTAGCTGTCGTCATGAGTTTCCTCGTTGTTTCCCGCCTGTGGCCCGGCACATTGTCAAGACTTGCATCCTGCAATCTGGGAGTGTCGTGTCAGGGAAGCGGGCAAAATAGAGCCGAGCATTATACGCCAGTTTATTGCTGATCGGTTGAGGGGAAAGTACCTAGAGAGGGGTTGGAGTCTGCCGGTGCTTATTCTACTTGCCGGGTTCCGTCCAGTTTGCCACTTACTTTTAGATAGTAAGGGATCTAAAAAATTCTACCCGCAGCTTTTTCTCCCGCACTTAAATGCCGATTAGCGGCTGCATCATTCGGCTTAACAGTCCTTTCAAGCGGATCGGGCCTTCAGTCATGACCAGGCTAATGCATTCTTCACCCGCATCAATCTGCGGTTGGTGAATGATGTTTTCGTCGGCTATGCTCATTTGTCCAACCAGATATTGGCCTGACGAGGTTTGGAAACCGCCTTTTAGCACCAGGGTCCATTCATCACCATTGTGTCCGTGCTCGGGTACCTGGATGCCGCCATGGGCGCGCAACAACCATAAACGTTCGTCATTGGGGCCATCCCATAAAAGAGAATAGCGCATGCTCGGACCCATGAAACGCCATTTCAGCGATTCCATATCACAGTTGATGTAGTCCATCAGAGGCTGGGGATATTTGCCGCCGGTTGCGCTTGTTGGCCTGACTTGCGGAACAACGGTTTCGTCCAGCCGGTTCATCAGCGCATCCAGCACGGAGTCATCAACGTCGGTTTCTTGCATAGACTCCAGTAAAGAGCCGCCGATCGATTCCGCATCAGCCACTGCTTGCTGCAAATCCTCGTGATAAGTGAGGTGCGAGGCTACCAGCAAAGATCGACCCGGATCCAGGACTCCTGCTGCGTAGGACAGCAACCACTCATCGTGTAGTTTATCTGCTGTACTCATAACACTTCTCCTAACTCTCCGCGCATATGCTTGAAGGCGAGACGAATGCGCGACTTGACTGTACCCAGAGGCAGATCCAGGTGTTGGGCAATTTCACCGTGAGCCAGCCCCTGAATAAATGACAAAACAATCACGGCCTGCTGTTCCTCGGGCAGGCGTGATAAGGCCTGCTTAACCGCACTGGCACGTTGTTGCTGCATGACCTTGTCGTCTGCGGTCAGCGCCTCCCGGTCTTCCGGTTGAAAATCAGGTGCGTCACCGGAGTGGTCTGCAGAGTTGGCCGTGAAAGATTCAATGGAACTTTCCTTGCGCCGTTCGTCGCGCCGCAACAGATCAATATACTTGTTGCGGGCGATGGTGAAGACCCAGGTGCTAACCGCCGCTTTCTCCGGCTTGTAAGACACAGCCTTCTGCCAGACTGCCAGCATCACTTCCTGCAATATATCGTCGGCCGATTGATCGGATAGTCCTTTGCTCATCAGGAAGGATTTTATGCGGGGTGCAAAATGTCTAAAGAGTTGAAGAAAAGCATTACGATCACGAAGGCTTGCAACCTGTAGGAGCAAGGCAGCCATTTCTTCTTGTGGTAGTTCCATTCGGGCAGGCCTTGGAAATTGAATGATGTTATCACAGGCATGTTTTGGCACCGTGACATGAAAGTTATTGCGTTCAACATGCAGAACTGATTGTTGGATATTCATATAGATTTTACGGACGGCGCGCCGGATTGGATCAGTCCGCGAACTATTTGTGATCCAACGGCGCCTCAGCTACGTATGTGTTTATATGCGAGAGCAAAACTTAGCCGGGCAACGAAAGATCGCTATTATCGGCACCGGAATTTCCGGCATGGCCGCCGCCTGGCTCCTGAACCGGCGCCATGATATTACGGTTTATGAGCAGAACGATTATGTCGGTGGCCACAGTAATACCACTGATATAGACATCGATGGCCAGATTCTCCCCGTGGATACCGGGTTCATAGTTTATAACCCGGTCAACTATCCGAATCTGGTCGAGTTGTTCAAGCATCTGGGGGTGGAGACAAAAGCAAGTGACATGTCTTTTTCGGCTTCATTGAATAATGGTGCGCTGGAGTACTCCGGTTCGGGTCTTAGAGGCTTGTTTGCACAACCGCATAATGCGCTCCGGCCGCGCTTCTGGCGTATGTTAAAGGACATCATCCGGTTCTATGATCAGGCCCCGCAATTACTCACTGATCTCTCCCTGGCCGAGGTCACCCTGGACGAATTTCTCAGCCAACACCGTTACAGCCAGGCTTTTGTCCATGATCACCTGATGCCGATGGGGGCCGCCATCTGGTCGAGTAGCGTGCAACAGATGCTGCAATTCCCTGCGCTGGCGTTTTTGCGCTTCTTTAATAATCACGGTCTGGTGCAGCTGAAAAACCGGCCGCAATGGCGTACGGTCAGCGGCGGCAGTCGCGAATACGTCAGGCTGTTAACGGCACCTTTTGCAGACCGCATCCGCACCGCACAGCCGGTTGTGCTTATCGAACGCGGCGACCATCGCGCCAACGTCATCACCGCAGACGGCCACCGCGAACAATACGACGATGTGGTAGTTGCCTGCCATGCCGATGAAGCGTTGCAGTTGCTGGCCGATCCGACCCAAGAGGAGAAGGCCATACTGGGCAAAATACGTTACCAGGCCAACAACGCTGTTTTGCATACTGATACGAATCTGCTGCCCGCCCGCAAACAGGCATGGGCCAGCTGGAATTACATCGGTTCGGGCAACAACGCCATGCATCCAAAGCTCTGCGTAACCTACCTGATGAACCGTCTGCAGGGCCTGCCGAGCGAAAAACCGATCCTGGTCACGCTGAATCCTTGTCGGAATGTTGATCCGGCTCACGTCGTTCGCATCTTCCACTACACGCACCCGATTTTTGACTGTGCGGCCATACGCAGCCAGCGGGCACTTTGGAATCTGCAGGGTCGGCAAAACACCTGGTTCTGCGGCGCCTATTTCGGCTCGGGTTTCCATGAGGACGGTATTCAGGCCGGATTGGCGGTCGCCGAGAAACTCGGCGGCGGACAGCGGCCCTGGACGGTGGCCGAACCTTCGCTGCGGGTTGGCTTGAACAGCGCGGGGTGGCCTTTACCAACCTTGGCAAGTATCCTGGCATGACCGTCCTGGCTTCATGCCTTTATCGCATGCGAATTGGCCACCACCGTCGCCGGCCGAAATCTCACCGGTTGCAGTACGGCGCCTTCTATATGCTGCTGGACCTGGATGAACTGGATCAGATGCGTCACCGGCTGAAATGGTTTTCCTATAACAGCTTTAATATCTTCAGTTTCCATGATTGTGATCATGGGCCCGGCACCCTCAAGCCCCTGCGTCCATGGGTCGAGCATCATCTGCTCCGGGCCGGGTTAGATGCGCAGGGTGGTCGCATACAGATGCTTTGTCTGCCGAGAATTTTTGGCTACGTTTTCAATCCGATCTCGGTGTACTACTGCTACCATTGCAGTGGTCAGCTGCAGGCCGTCCTCTACGAGGTCAGCAACACCTTCGGTCAACGCCACAGCTATTTGTTCACACTGGATGATCAGCCGGATGATCTGTATCAACATCGTTGTGACAAGCGTTTTTATGTCTCGCCGTTTATCGAAGTTTCCGGACACTATACGTTCAGTATGCGCCGGCCCACCGATAGGCTGTCTCTGCACATTAGCCAGGCCGACGATGACGGACCGATACTGGATGCCTGGATCAAGGGTGAGAAAGACCATATTTCCGATCGGGCACTGTTGGGGTGCCTGGTTCGTTATCCGCTGCTAACCCTGAAAGTTATCGGCGGCATTCACTGGGAAGCCCTGAAACTTTGGCGCAAAGGATTCGGGCTTATCAAGCGACCGAGTCCGCCGGCCGACCCGGTGACTATCATTGATAACTAGGGTGAAGAGATGCCTGCAAACAAGACCGGCACACTGAGCAAGCCGCTCATGCCCCTGGCCTTACTGCCTGATCGGCTGGAACGGATATTCATTGCGGTCGTAAACCGGCTGCATCGCGGCAGGTTGACGATTTATTTGCCGTCGGGCAATGCGCACCGCTTGTCCGGCAGTCAGGATTTGATCGACGGGCAGTACTTTCATGCCACATGGAACCTGAAATCCTTTCGCGCCATTCAACGCATGCTGCGTGGTCGTTCCATTGGTTTTGCCGAAGGTTATATGGAAGGCGAATGGGACAGCCTCGATCTGACCCACTTTTTGCAACTGATGGCCTGCAATATGGATGCCATGGAGGCGGCTATAAGCAACTGGAGCCTGATGCGTTTTTGGAACAGGGTGCAACATGTGTTGCGCTCAAATACCAGGAGCGGCAGCCGCCGCAATATCGCTTATCATTATGATCTGGGCAACGATTTCTACCGGCATTGGCTGGATCGGGGTATGACATACTCATCGGCATTGTTTGACCGCGAGCATGACGACCTCGAATCAGCGCAGGAAAACAAGTACCGGAAACTTGCCGAACAACTGCAATTACAGCCCCACCACCGCGTGTTGGAGATTGGCTGCGGCTGGGGCGGATTTGCCGAGTTTGCGGCCCGGCATTACGGTTGTCGTATCGTCTGTCTGACGCTGTCAAAACAACAACTTGCCTATGCCAGTCGGCGTATCAGCAAAGCCGGTTTGTCGGACCGGGTGGAACTGCGCCTGCAGGATTACCGTGACGTCACCGGGCAGTTTGACCGGGTGGTGTCCATCGAAATGTTTGAGGCTGTGGGCGAAGAATACTGGCCTGCCTATTTCCATCAGTTGCACAGCTGCCTCAGGCCCGGGGGTCGGGCCGGGCTGCAGATCATCACGATTGCCAACGAACGTTATGACATCTACCGCAGCAAAACTGACTTCATTCAGAAGTATGTCTTTCCCGGCGGGATGTTGCCGTCGAAGAAAAAACTCGATGAATCCATTCTGCAGGCGGGCCTGATCAAGACCAGTGAGTATGAATTTGGTCTCTCCTACGCGCGGACCCTGGCAAACTGGCGCAAAACATTTCTGAACAACTGGGCTGCAGTCGAAAAACTCGGCTATAGCCTTAAATTCCGGCGCATGTGGGAATACTACCTGTGTTATTGCGAAGCAGGTTTCCGGCGCGCAACGATTGATGTGGGTCACTACTTTCTGGAAAAAAGAGGCCTGGAAAATGACAGTAAATAAAGCACTTCTTACCCTGGTCACATTGTTGCTCGGGGGCTGCAACGGCATGCAGATCGAAGATTTCAGGCAGACCCAGCCCGAGTTTATCCTTGAGGACTATTTTCAGGGTAACACCAGGGCCTGGGGGTTGTTTGAGGACCGTTTCGGAAATATTCAACGACAGTTCGTAGTGGATATCAATGGCACATGGGACGGCAGCACCCTCGTACTAAATGAAGATTTTATCTACAACGACGGTGCTGGCGAAAATCGTGTGTGGTCTGTGACCAAAACCGGCGACAAGACCTATCAGGGCACGACAGAACATGTTGTCGGTGCTGCTGTCGGCACCCGTGAGGGCAATGCTTTCAACTGGAACTACGAGTTCAACCTGCAGGTTGGTGACGATGTCTGGAAGGTTCGTTTTGATGACTGGATGTTTTTGCAGCCCAACGGCGTGTTGCTTAATACAGCCACGGTCACCCGCTGGGGGATTAAATTGGGTACTGTATTCCTGTCTTTTAGCAAACCGGCTATACCTCAAGCTGCCGCCGAATCATCCTGAGCAACCAGCCGATCACCGGCAGACGCGCATAGAATTGTTGCGCTGAATCCCAGTGATCGATATGCAGATTGATCCGTCCATCCGCAGCAAAACCGATTTCGCTCATGCCCACGATATTCAAGGGGCGACCTTTAAGTGTCGAGTGCAATGTCCAGCGGAGTAATCCCATGGGCTCTGCACCGTCACTCATGGCGGTATGGGTGACGGTAAATTTCGCATCATCCAGGTGGTCGAACATGTCCCGGAAAACCATCTCCATTTTTTCCAGGCCACGAATGTCATTAAACGGATCAACAAAATGAATATCATCCGTCATGACGTCGGATAATCGATGCAGATTATTGGGGCTCACCTGCTGGTAAAATTCCGCGTAACGCTTGAGGGCATCATCAGTCATGTTTCAATAGCCTGCTGGTTAATCGAAGGTAAACGGCATAAGGGAGGACGCTAAGAATTTTCACCAGCCAGGTGAAGCGTCGCGGAAAGGTGATCTCGAATCTGCGCCCGTCAAGACCTTTGATCAGCCGTGCGGCGGCTTTTTCGACCGCCATTAGAAACGGCATCGGGAATTTGTTCTGGTCCGTGAGCGGGGTTCTGATGAAGCCGGGGTTGATAAGGCGCAAACGTACCCCGGCCGCAGCCAGTTCGGGCTGCAGGGATTCACACAGATTGATCAGCGCCGCCTTGCTGGCGCCATAGGCACTGGCGTTGGGCAGACCCCGATAGCCGGCGACCGATGAGACGACGGCAATATCACCCTGCCCGGATTGGATAAACACCGGAACTATGGCTTGCAGACAATTCACCACGCCCATGTAATTAATCTCCATCAGGTGCCTGAAAACTGCCAGATCGAAGCGTTGCGCCGAATTGGGGATGTGCGTGCCCGCATTGAGTACGCACAGGTCGGGCATTCCGACGGTGGAGCAAATGCGCTTGAAACAGGCGCTGACCCGTGCCGTGTCCGTCACGTCCAGGGCGAACACATGAATTTTGCCCTGGGTATCCCGGCAGCTCTCAAGCAAAGAATTCAGTGCTGCGATACTGCGGGCGCTGGCACATACCTGGTGGCCTTGCTGCGCATACTGGCGAGCCAGTTCTCTACCCAGCCCGCTGCTGGCACCGGTAATCCAGATAATCATTAATTTATATACGCCAGGGTCGGGCCGGTGGATCAGTCACTAACCTGCTGATCAGGCCGATGATCCAAGTGGGACGGGTTAACGAAGAACTACACAAGGCACAAAATATTTAACCAAGGAGAGTTCTGATCATGGAAATTATTGTTAGTTCATTTGCCGCAGTGGTCGCCGCAAGTTGCTTTGTAACACTGTTGTTCAATGACCTGAAAGATACCAAATTGAAAGACCGGCAACTTGTTGCGGGGCAAGACGAACTGCCCGAATAAGTGCAGGTTTTCATGTATACCGGTCCCTCGGCAAACAGCCCTGATATCCCCCCGGGTAACAATCCTCGTGGTCACCCTGACGCTTTGTTCCAGCGTCGCCACGATGGGCTTAACCGGGGGATCGGTTTTTTTTCCGGCTGGTTGACGCAGTCGCTCCTGGTCAACATGGTGTTTTTTCAATGCGTCTGGTTTCTGGCGGTAATTGGTGCGGCTAATGGTAACTATTGGCTGGGACCGTTCAGCCTGATGGTATTCATCATCATGCATTACTTTTTTTCAGACACAGCCAAAGCAGATTACCTGCTGGCGGTATTTGCGATGGTGATCGGTCTGATCATCGAAACACTTTTCCTGCGTACCGGTGTGCTGAATTTTGTCGGCACTGCGCCGTCCTCCGAATTCGCCCCACTTTGGGTTGTGGTGCTCTGGGCCAATTTCGCACTGATTATGAATGGTTGCTTGCAATGGTTGCAGCGGCATTTGATCTTTGCGGCTCTGCTGGGTTCTTCAGGCGGAGCCGTTTCCTATTTTGCCGGCATTAAACTGGGCGCCGCGACGACTGGCTCTGCGATGCCGATCGTTCTGGCCGTCATTGCAGTGACCTACGCACTGGTTACGCCAGTATTTCTTGACGCTGCCCGGCGCCTGTCCGATGCGCTGCAATGTGCACGGAGGTAACCCGGACATGACGAATGCCTATTGGTGCGTATTGCTTGCGGCGTTGCTGCCGATAGTCTGGGTTGGTGCGATAAAAGTGGGTGCGCAAGGTTATAACAACCAACAGCCAAGGATTTTCCTGGCTTGCCAGAAGGGTTGGCGACAGAGAGCCAACTGGGCCCAGTTAAACGCCTACGAAGCGTTTCCACCTTTTGCTGCCGCAGTCATCATCGCCCATCTGGCCGGTGCCAACCAGTTACTCATAGATACCCTGGCTGGCCTGTTCGTCTTAATGCGGGTATTTCACGGTATTGCCTATATCCGCAACCAGGGGGGGTTGCGCTCACTGATATGGGGTGCAGGGTTTTTCTGCAACCTGGGTTTGTTTATAGCCGCGGCCAGCTAATTGATGTTGGACAGTAATTAATCCAGCGGAAAAATAACAATCCTTGTCCCGGCCTCCGCGCCAATAAGCCTGCAACAATGAAACTGACGCTTTAGGGAACCAATCAGATGTCAACGCATTGCAGGATAACCACGATCGGTCGGGCTTTGTTGCTGGCTGGTCTGTTGTTTCCCGCTGAGAACGCCATAAGCCTCGAGAAACCGGAATACACGGTTTTATCCAGGCATGGCGACATAGAGTATCGCCAATACGAGCCCTATCTGGTTGCAGAAACTGTCATCGAGAAAGCCGCCAATCCAAGAGAGGCCGGTAAAGAAGGTTTTTATCGCCTGTTACGCTACATTACCGGCGGCAACCAGAGCCAGACCAGGATTCCTGCCGCCGCGCCGGCGGAAATGATTCCCACCAATGACAGCAGCAGTAAAGAAATTAGCATGCCGCTACCGGTTCAGCAGTATGATTTAATGGACAGCTGGTGCGTCACCTTCATGATCTCGAGTCAATACAGCCTGGATACGGTGCCGGTGCCGACCGACCCCCGGGTGCGGGTGCGGGAAGTGCCCGGCCGCTTGATGGCGGCACTGCGCTATTCGGGTCGCTGGACTGAACGTAATTTCATTAATAAAAAGTCACTGCTGCTAGGGGCCATCGAGGCCGAGTCGGTTACATCGATTGGTAATGTGCGGTTTGCGTTTTACAATCCGCCTTATACGTTCCCGTTCATGCGGCGCAACGAAGTCATGGTAGAGGTCACCGGTCTGCCCGCCGTCGCAACCGGGCTGGCGCTGTTCACTTATTAACTGCTGAATATGTTAGGGGCCTGCCCCAACGGTTCTGCAGGCGAACTGCTTGTGGATATGGACCCTGGGCTGGATTTGATTCATCTCTGTGACGGGGAATCAAAAAGAACCCGGAGAACCTGAAGGTTCCCCGGGCTAAGCACGAATGACGTCGGTTACTGGAGGAAGTTTCCGACACTCATCGTATTTACTGCAATCTTGCGGTAGTTTCGGGGGGCAGAATGACGGCATCGATCACATGAATGATGCCATTGCTGGTGGAGACATCAGCTGAAACGACATTGGCACCGTTTACCGTTACACCGGATGTTGAGCCGATGACGTCGATTGTTGCTCCCTGCAGGGTGGCAGGTTGTGCGCCTGAGCCGATATCCGCTGATCTGATTTTTCCAGGTACCACGTGATACAGAAGAACCGCTTTTAATTGATTCTTGTTCTCAGGTTTCAGCAGATTTTCGACGGTACCTTCGGGTAATGCGGCGAAAGCCTCATCGGTCGGCGCAAAAACCGTGAAAGGACCGTCACCTTTTAGTGCATCAACCAGATCTGCGGTTTGCAGGGCGGTGGTCAGGGTGTTAAACGAGCCTGCGGAGATCGCGGTATCGACGATATCCTTTTGCACTGGTCGGGAATGGCCGCCGGCCAATGCCTGGCCGGATATGAACAAGCCGACAAAGAGGAACAGAGCGGTAAATTTATGTTTCATGTTTCAATCTCCATCTTGAGGGATTTGTATACGGTTATCGTTTTGTCCTTGATTCATACGCATGGCAGATACGTTTGGATTTATTTGGCTGTCGATTGATCGGCTGCAGGTTGTGCTGGCAGCTGCAGGAAGCGGGGTCGAAAAAAATCGGCTTGCGACGAATCCAATCAGCACTGGCCAACGTATAAATTGACGATATATAAATTTTTTAAATGAAACTGCAGCTATGGCTGTGCAAACATTCAGTCAGGTATGGGGTCAATTTTGAGAGAATTAGACAGTCTGATCCGCGATCTTGATACACCGAGAATCCCTCTTGCCGATGCGCTCCGGCCTGAGGCACTCAAGGTGCGTGAGGCGCTGCGCAAGCAGGGACTGGAAACGCCGTTCGTCCCCAGCGGTCTTTCTGTCGTTGAGCGTCAGACCGGGATTGAGGAGCACTTTGCCGCGATCATGCGCCTGCTGGATCTGGATCTGACTGATGGTAGCCTCAGCGATACGCCGTGTCGTGTTGCAAAAATGTATTGCCGCGAAATCTTTTCCGGGCTCGACTATCGTAATTTCCCCCGGATTTCGGTGGTCAGGAACAAGATGAACGTGGATGAGATGATCAAGGTTAGTGCCATCCAGTTTTTTTCAACCTGTGAACATCATTTCGTGGCGATAGACGGCAAAGCTACGGTAGCCTATATACCCAAAGACAACGTTATTGGTTTGTCGAAAATCAATCGCATCGTGCGTTTTTTCGCCCAGCGACCGCAGATCCAGGAGCGCCTCACCGAGCAGGTACTGCTGGCCTTGCAGGCGCTGCTGGAAATTGACAATGTGGCCGTCAGCATTAACGCCACTCATTATTGCGTGAGGGCGCGCGGCGTCATGGACACCACCAGCAGTACTATCACGACCGCGCTGGGCGGGGGCTTTAAAACCAATCCCGCCACCCGCAAAGAATTTATGCTGGGTCTCCATTCCGCCTGATATGGGAACAGGCGTCTGACCCCAATTTAGCCCACCGGGAACCAACCCCCGGAGCCGGCGGCAAAACCAGTACCAGACGATGATAATTGCCTCCGTTGTTGATCGCGCAGCCCTGGCCTGATTAGGTGCGCAGTCTGCTGCGGATATCGGTACAATACCCACCGTGCCCGGGTGGCGAAATTGGTAGACGCAAGGGACTTAATAAAATTGAGCACCCAGTCAGGAAACGGCTGGTGTGAATGGAGTCAAATTCGGGGAAACCTCAAGCCGCAAGGCAGTGGCAATCCCGAGCTAAGTCCGGGCCGTGGCAATATTGCTGTCCGGAAAAGTGTAGAGACTTGACGGCTCCTGCCTAAGTTGGCGGGCAGTTCTGCTGCCCCGATAGGGTAAAGAGAAAGTCCAGACCACAAATGCGGTTCGCGCTGGTTGCAATCGACAGCGGGGCTCGCAGCAGTGAAAGCTGTAGTTGGTATGAAAATCCCTCGGAGGCAACTCTGTGCCGGTTCGAGTCCGGCCCCGGGCACCACCCCAAACTAATTAAATAAGAGAAACTGAACGTACCTCAGATGCATTCACCAGACCTGACCTCAGACGAATTGCTGACGACGACACGTGCCGTGCGCAAGCGGCTCGATCTTGAGCGCGGTATTGATATCGACGTCATCAAAGAGTGTATTGGTGTAGCAACCCAGTCGCCGACCGGTGGCAACACACAGGGTTGGCATTTCGTTGTGGTTGCCGATGCCGGTCAGCGTGCGGCGCTCGCCGAATTGTACCGCCGGGCCTGGAAGATCTATAAGCAGGCACCCGGTTCCGTGTATGACCTGTTTGCCAGGGAACCCGCAGGGGCCCGCAAGGAGCAACTCGGTCGGGTGGCTGAGTCAGCGGATTATCTTGTCGAGCACCTGCACCGTGTGCCCGTTCATGTCGTGCCGTGTATCGGTGGGCGAGTCGATCACATCAGCGGTGATTTTGCCAGCGTTGGTTTGGCCAGTGTTTACGGGTCGATATTGCCCGCGACCTGGAGCTATATGCTCGCAGCCCGGGCGCGTGGTCTTGGTACAGCCTGGACCACCTGTCACCTGATGTTTGAAGAAGCTGCCGCCGGGATACTCGATATTCCGTACGATAAAATTTCTCAGGTTGCCCTGATCGCGACTGCCTACTCGATTGGTAAGGAGTTCAAGCCAGCATTACGCAAGCCGATTGACGAGATCTTGCATATAGACCGATGGTGATTTGCTGTACAAATATTTCAAATTCAGGTCATTTAATCTTAGTTGAAAATAGAGTAATGGCACGTTTTTAGGTGTTACCTCTGGAATATTAAGTTCCATTGATCTGCCAGTTCGCGGGGGTGTAACCGGAGAAATTAATGCAGAATGTGTCGATGGCAGGGCGGGTATGTCTCGTAACCGGGGCTACCAGCGGGATAGGCAAGGCAACCGCCGAGGTTCTGGCGCAGACTGGTGCGACCCTGATCTTGCATGGTCGCGATGAGCGTAAGATCAGGCAACTGTGTGCCGACCTTAAGACTGGCACGAATCATGACAACATTCACTTTCTGCTGGCTGATTTTGCCTCCCTGTCCGAGGTTCGTGCACTGGCCGTGCAACTCCGGGCACAGTTCGGCATTCTGCATGTGCTCATCAATAATGCCGGCGTACTAACAGATCAACGTCAGGTCAGTCACGATGGTTATGAATGGACATTTGCCGTCAATCACCTTGCGCCATTTTTATTGACCAGCCTCGTGCTTGACCTGTTACAGGCGAATATGCCGGCGCGCATTGCATTTAACTCTTCGTCGGCAATGGGCGCTGCGCAGCTGGATTTTTCTGATCTGCAGATGGAACGGCACTTTGATGGGTGGACGGCATACGCAAATACCAAGCTGGCGAATATGCTGTGTGCCAATCTGTTTGCCGAGAAACTGGCCGGCACCGGCGTTGTTTCAAATTCGTTCTGCCCCGGTTTGATTGACACGAATCTGCTGGTAGACAACCAGGATTTTGGTGAAGCTCAATATGCCCGCCTGAAACTGATGATGCGCAGTGTACGGGAGGGGGCCATCACGCCGGTTTTTCTTGCCACTGAGCCGCAGGCTGCGACCATCAATGGGAAATTTTTTCTCAAGTCACATGGTAACGGCATGACGCCGGTGCCGATATCCTGGGATAGGGAGGTGGCTGCCCGCCTGTGGAATGTCAGTCGGGAGTGTGTGACGCGTTGGCTGGATTAGTTGGCGGAGGGTCGGCGGGTATACGGAAATCATCAATAGCGCCTTTCATAACCACGGCGATATCATCGCCCCGGATTTCCCAGCGGGTTGAATCACGTCGCCTGTTTGGCCCGAAGGAATACAGGTAGGTCGTGTTCGATCTGCCGTTGGTGGCACAATTATCGCGGATCCAGTATGCATAGTTCCACGGGTCAAGGAAAAACTCAGCCCGTTGTTCTGACAAACCCTGTTGCGCGAGATGCGCGAAGGCACCGTTGTACAGGTACGACTGCCCGGTTTTTTCAGTGAAGGTAAAGATACGACGATGAAATCCACAGCGTCGTGCGCCTACGTTGCCGCTGGTGAAATCCTTGTGCAGCGCTTCCAGTTCGAATTGTGCGGCTGTGACGTTGGCCGGATCTGCGCTACGCAGATGGCTTGTTGCTAACGCTGAACCCCATCCTGCCAGTAAAACAACCAATGCCGCACCCGTGGTGCGAGTGACAAAAGGAGTTGCGCTGCCGGCTGTGGTTGTACTATGAAGACGGGCCTCGGCAAGTGCTGCAAACAGGAAGCAGGCCCCAAGCATCATCTCGATCCACTCGCCAGTGAACTTGAACGGGTAGCTTTGCTGCATGATGCCGGTTAATAAGAAAGCAGGTATCAGGATTGGTGCCGGAGCCAGGATGCCAATCCGGCCGATCAGCCGGCGAACCGCAGGCATGAGACCGAGCAGGGGCAAAGCTACGCCATAGCCGAAAATCACCACAACAACGCTGAGCTTGCGCAATCCGGTCTCAATCACGTTATGCAGGTTGAATTCCTGTTGATAGTTGAATTGCAGAAAGTACTCCGGTGGCCGGTAGCCGAAGAGTCGTTGCCCCCATGAAATTTCCTCCAGCGCAACGAACAGGCAAAACAGCAACAGGCCGATCGGAAACCAGCTGGCTGTAAGGCTGAACCCGGGGCGTGCAGCAACAAAGAGGTAGATACCGCCGGCACCGATGAATGCCCAGAAAGTGCTCCACTCGAGTATTTCATCTTCCTGAACAAGGATGTAGTAACTATCCGGTGCAAATGACCACAGCAAAAACGCCGTAACGCCAATTGCTGCAATCAGCAGGTTGGCGATCAGATCAGCAACAAGACCGGCTTGAGTGTTTGGTGGCATAACATTTTTCGGGATGTTGTTCTGGCTCACCGGCTTCTGTTACCTGCGTTCTGTAGGTTGATTTATTGCCTGAGACGGTTGGTACTGTGGTTCCATTTTAGCAATCCAGTTTAGCAGAATGTCGGTACCTGATCGTCTCGTTCAGGTGTAAAACGCGCTACCATTCAGGTTCAGAAAGTTGACGGCAGCAATTTATGCTTGATTTTTACTACTGGCCGACACCGAATGGGTGGAAAGCCTCGATCATGTTAGAAGAGTGTGAGCTCGATTATGATGTGCACCCGGTTCATATCGGTCGCGGGGATCAGTTTAAGCCTGAGTTTCTTGCCATCAGTCCAAATAACCGGATTCCGGCACTTGTTGATCATACGGTTGAAGGCGAATCGCTTAATATATTCGAATCCGGTGCGATTCTTGTATACCTGGCTGAAAAAACCGGTCGACTGATGCCGGCAGATCCGCGCGGGCGTTTCGATGTGTTGCAATGGTTATTTTGGCAGGTTGGCGGCCTCGGTCCGATGGCTGGCCAGCTTGGACATTTTTTGAACTATTCCGAAACCCGGATTGAGTATGCCGTCGAGCGCTATAATAAAGAATACAACAGGCTGCTCGGCGTACTGAATCATCAGCTTGATGGGCGCGACTATATTTGTGGCAATTATTCGATTGCTGATATTGCCTGTTGGCCGTGGGTTCGTTCACATGAGCGCCTGGCGCAACCGCTTGACGAGTTCCCGTATGTAGAAGAGTGGTTCGACAAGGTGGCCAGTCGTCCCGCTGTTGAACGTGGGATCAATGTCGGTGCGGCCTGGTGGGGTTCGCGCCAACTGGATGATGAAAGTCGCAATAAGCTTTTCAATCAAACTGCTTTAAGTGTCAGTGAACTGGCGGACGAGGCCGAAAAAGAAGGGTAGCAGAGCAGGGAGCGGGCATTGGACGGTGTAGCGCAAACAACCCGTACTTTGTTGATGGTGCGTCCAGCCCATTTTGGCCCGAATCGGCAGACTGAAGCATCCAATGCATTGCAGCAGCCGGTTAACGGTTCGGCGGCATCGTTTGCGGCAGCGGCGCTGAACGAATTTGATGGCATGGCAGATGAGTTGCAAGCGAACGGTGTGCAAGTGCTGGTCATTGACGATACCGATGAACCGGTCAAGCCGGATGCCGTATTTCCAAATAACTGGGTCACTACCCACGCAAACGGTGATGTGGTTCTTTTCCCGCTCGAGGCGTTCAACCGGCGCCCCGAGCGCCGCATGGATATTATTGTTGCACTGTCTGCTGAGTACGGTTTTAGCGTTGGGAAAATCCTTGATCTGTCAGCCTATGAGCGCCAGGGACGGTTTCTGGAAGCTACCGGAAGTATGGTGCTGGATCGTGTGAATCGCGTCGCCTACGCGGCTTTGTCGACACGGACACACCGGGGACTGTTGCAGATCTTCGCCAACCAGGTCGGATACGAGGTGTGCGCTTTCGATACGCTGGATAGCAGCAACCGACCGATTTATCACACCAATGTCATGCTGGCGATCGGCACGCAGTTTGCGGTGATTTGTGCTGCTGCGATCACCGGATCCCGACAACGAGAAGCGGTGATAAAGCGACTGGCCAGCACAGGACGAAAAATCATCGACATCACGATGGAGCAGATGCGGTCATTTGCCGGTAACCTGCTTGAGGTACAGGGACAGGACGGTGAGCCATTCATCGTCTTGTCGAAAACCGCTCACGATGTGCTGATAACGGAGCAGCGGACGATACTGCAACAATGCGGGAGATTGCTGCCCATTAACATCGATACAATAGAACGGGTAGGGGGTGGAAGTGCGCGCTGTATGTTGGCGGAGGTTTTTTTGCCGCTGACTCAGGAGTTCAATCAGGGTGGTGGACATGGTGCATGAAACGGAACGAATCCTGATGTGTCCGCCCGACTATTTTTCAGTCGATAATGTCATCAATCCATGGATGGCGGGAAACGAGGGCCAGCTGGATTTTGATCTTGCGCGTCACCAGTGGGATGGTTTTTATGCTGCGCTGGCCAGGACTGCCGATATTGAGTTGCTTGAGCCACAGCCAGGGTTGCCGGATCTCGTATTCACGGCTAATGCCGGGTTTGTGCTCGGATCAATGGCTGTGCCAAGCCATTTTATGCCGCATGAACGACGTCCCGAGGAGACTTATATCAAACACTGGCTGACCGAACGGGGATTTCAGTTGCGCGTGTTGCCTGATGATGTAGGTTTCGAGGGGGCGGGCGATTGCCTGATAGATCGTAGCGGAGCGTGGTTGTGGAGCGGCTATGGATTCCGTACCGAAATCGAGGCGCATGCATTTCTCGCCGATTGGTTTGCCCTTGAGGTGGTGTCCATTCAATTGACCGATGCACGTTTTTATCATATCGACACCTGCCTGTGTCCTCTGTCCGATGGTAGTCTGCTGTACTATCCAAAGGCTTTTGATGCGGCATCAATCAGTGCAATCGAACGACGAATACCGCCGGACCGGCGCGTTATCGTGTCGGCTGGAGATGCAGAAAATTTTGCCTGTAATGCGGTTAATGTCGGCGAACATATTTTCCTGCATGATTGTTCGGCGGAACTCGAAGGCAAGTTGAACCGGCGGGGTTACAAAGTACACCGACAACCATTATCGGAGTTTTTAAAATCAGGAGGCTCGGCAAAATGCCTGACGCTGCGGCTTTCAGAAACAGAGCATTTATAATTTGATGAATCTCGACACGGACAGCGCTGCAATCATTTATGACGTGCGATTGAAGCATCCCGGCGCACATATTTTAGTCGTGACCTGTCGGGTCAGAGAACCGGACCCTGACGGACAGGAATTCTCGTTACCGGCATGGATACCCGGTAGCTACATGATTCGTGATTATGCACGACACCTGCTGAGCATAACGGCCTCGATCGACGGTAAAACCGTGCCGATCAGGAAGCTTGACAAATCCACTTGGCGAGCCGGGCCGGGGAGGGGTACGTTGCAAATTAATAGCGAGATTTATGCCAACGACCTGTCGGTCCGCGGCTCGTTTTTTGATCATGACCATGCCTTCCTGAATGGCATTTGCCTGTTCTTCCGGATACATGGCCTGGATAATGAGCGTTGCATCGTGCATATCACGCCACCGGAGCACACAAAGGATTGGAAACTTGCCACCGGTTTGCTGCACCTGACCGGTGAGGCAAATAAATTCGGTGATTTTCAGGCGGATAGCTATGCGGAGTTGATTGACCGGCCAGTTCTGATGGGAGCGTTGTTATTTGGGCGTTTTGAGTTGGCCGGCGCCGAGCACCTGATCGCGATAGTTGGTTGCAGCAATGTTGACATGGAGCGCATCGAGCGCGATCTGGCCTGTATTTGTGCAAGTCATATTGAAGTCTTTGCAGGTAGTGTGCCGTTCGACCGTTATGTGTTTCTCATTACGGCACTGAATGACGGCTATGGTGGTTTGGAACATGCCAATTCGACGGCACTGATCTGTAAACGTACCGATTTACCATGTGTCGATGATGAACGGGTCGGTAAAGCATATCGCCGTTTTCTCGGGCTTGTCAGTCACGAGTATTTTCATTTATGGCATGTTAAACGAATTCAGCCGGCAGAATTCGTGTCGGCCACACTGAACCAGGAGGCATATACCCGGCAACTCTGGATCTTCGAGGGCATCACGTCGTATTACGATGACCTTGGGTTGTTGCGGGCCGGACTGATTAAGCCATCGACCTATCTGGAACACCTGGGTCGATCCTTGACCGGTGTTTACCGGTCCGGCGGACGGCGGCGACAAACGCTGGAAGAATCAAGCTTTGATGCATGGATCAAGTTTTACCGTCAGGATGAGAATGCACCGAATGCAATCATCAGTTATTACCACAAGGGTGCTATGGTCGCGTTGGCACTCGATCTTGAATTGCGCCTGAAAACCAAGGGCGCTTTTACGCTTGACGATGCCATGCGAGCGCTTTGGCAGAAATATGGCGTAGAGACATCACAGGGATTGCCCGACCGTGCCTTTGAACGACTGGTCGAGCAACAGTCGGGTCTGGATCTGGGTGAATTTTTTAACCAGGCTCTGCGCACGACAATTGATCCGCCGGTCGGAATTCTGCTGGCACAGTTCGGTGTTCGTTTGCAGATGCGGGCAGCAGAGTCGGACAGTGATGCTGGCGGCACGGCGGGGAGTCCCGGTCGTGAGCCGTTGCCATGGTTTGGCTTGCGTACCCGGGCAAATGGTGAGCGGCTATTGATCAAATATGTTACCAGCAGTGGTGGCGCGGCTGTTGCCGGTCTGGCTGCGGATGACGAACTTGTGTCACTGGACGGGTTCCGGGTGACGAGGATGAACTGGCGTAAACTGCTGCAGCGAATTCGGGCAGGTAAACAGGTTGAGATTTGTGTTTTTCGCCGTGATGAACTCAGGCGTTTCACCGTCACAGCGGCGGCATCGCCGCGTGATACCTGCTACCTGAGCCTGACAAGTGATATGGGCGCGGATGTTGCACGCCGCAGGCGTGACTGGTTGGGTACTTGAATTATGCTCGAGCTCGGAATCAAGCTCTTGTTGAGCTACTTGCTTGGATCGCTGAACGGCAGCCTGATTATCGGCAAGTTTATCGGTGTGGATATCCGTTCGGTTGGTAGTGGTAATGCCGGCGGTACAAACGCATTGCGTACCCAGGGCGCACGGTTTGCAATGGGCGTTATGCTGATTGATATTGGCAAGGGCTTCTTGCCCGCCTGGCTGTTGCCGACACTGGTTCTGCCAGGGGTGCCGCTTGATCCGGAAATTTCGCGAAGCTGGTTGATGTTTGCCTGTGGAGCTGCTTCGGTCGTAGGGCATTGTTACCCGGTCTGGTTTAATTTTCGCGGTGGCAAGGGTGCGGCCACGCTCATCGGTATGCTGATTGCCGCTGCGCCGTGGCTGCTGTTGTACGGGTTGCTGGTGTTTGCCGGCATAATTGTATTGACCGGTTTCGTTGGTCTTGCGACGATGTCTGCGGTGACGGCATTACCAATCGTGCTGTTGCTCAAAGGGGAGCCGGGTAGCTCCCCTGCCGTTATTATCCTGTCTTTGTTGGCTCTCTTTATTATTTATATGCATCGCGCAAACATTGCCCGCATGATTCGCGGTGAAGAGCACCGCATGCATAAGGTCATGTTGTTTGGCCGTCGACAGCAGCATGAGCAAAATTAGGTCGGCGCTCATCATTGCACTGGCCGATGGTGGCGTGCATTCGGGCGCCGATTTGGCGCAACGCTTGTCGTGTTCGCGGACGGCTGTCTGGAAGCATCTCAACGAATTGAAGTCTGTCGGGCTGCAGATTGATGCACGGCGCGGGATCGGTTATCAACTCAGGCAGCCATTGGAATTACTGGATAAGGCACTGATTCGGCGCGAACTCGATAGTCACACAAGAGCGGCACTCGGCCGCCTGGAATTACATGATGAGATTGGCTCGACAAGCGAGCGGTTGCGAGAGTTACCAGCACCGGCGGGCGATCATTTCGATGCTGTGCTGGCTGAATACCAGGCCGATGGTCGCGGGCGACGTGGGCGCCAGTGGTTGTCACCGTTCGCCAGTGGCTTGTGTTTTTCTGTTAATCGCTGGTTTGAAATTGTACCGGCTGCCTTGCCTGCTTTGAGCCTTGCGGCTGGTATCGGTGTCTGCCGCGTGTTACGCGACCAGGTAACACATTCTGTCGGTTTGAAATGGCCAAACGATATTGTCACCGATAACGGTAAACTCGGTGGGTTGCTCGTCGACGTGCGCGGTGAAGCCGATGGACCGATTGTTATTGTGGTCGGCGTAGGTTTGAATTTTGACGTATCTGCTGCCGTTGCAGAACAAGTGGCACAGGCCGGCGGGTTGGCGCCGGTCGGTTTGCGCGACCTTGCGGAGGGTGCGGGCCTGTCACGCAATTTGCTGGCCGCACGATTGATCAGTGAATTGCACGCTGTGCTGACAGAATTTGAGCGAAGCGGATTTGATACCTTTGCTGATGAGTGGCGTCGCTATGACTGGCTGGCCGATCGGCTGGTAACCGCACAGATCGGGCATCGCTCGGTGTCCGGTACGGCGCGTGGCATCACCAATGATGGCGCGCTGCTTATCGACAGTGATGGTCACTTGCAACATCTCGTGGCGGGTGAGATTTCGTTACGTCCTGACTGTGCGGGGTAAGATCTGGGCATGGATTTGTTAATCGATATTGGCAATACCCGTTTCAAGTGGGCAATGCTTGCTAAAGGTTCATTGCGTGAGGCCGATGCCCTCGAACATGGTGCTGAGGCCGGTGTGATCAACAATATGCTCGAACGTATCATCAGCCCGCCGACCGCTGTTATGGCTGCAAATGTTGCTGGTGAACGGTTTGCTGAGTTGGTGGCCGCGGCGGTACGTGAGCGTTGGGGGTTGCCCGTGCAGTTTGCAATAACGCAGCCCCGGGCCGGGTCGGTGAGCAATGGTTATGACGATTATCGTCAGCTGGGCGTCGATCGCTGGCTTGCGATCATTGCCGCGGTCGATCGGTTTGCCGGTCCGGTTTGTATTGTCGATGCCGGTACGGCTGTGACGATTGATGCAGTTGCAACCGGTGGTGCTCATCTGGGCGGATACATCGTTCCGGGGCTCGACTTGATGCGCCAGTCACTGGGGGAAGAAACCGGCGATCTGCACCGGTTTACCGGGGATCAGTCGGTGCAGCTGCCGCCCGGAATCCCGCTGCCGGGTTGCGGCACTGACGAAGCTATTAGTGGTGGTGCGATTGCGGCCGTCTGCAGTCTAATTGAGCGGTGTATTGTTGCACTGGGCACGGCGGGAGATGTCCCGACGCTCGTCGTGACCGGTGGTGATGCTCAGCGGTTAATCCGCCACCTCGACGTTGTTGCACATTTGCGGCCACTATTGGTTCTTGAGGGTCTGATGCTGTACGAGTTTGATAAGTCGCCTGGCTGAATGGGTTATAAGCTGATGTTGCGCAATCTGAGCATCGGTTTGCTGCTGGCAAACTTGTTGCTGTATGCCTGGGGACGTTGGATTATGGTCCCGGATGTGGTCGACCCGTTAGCCTATGGGGGTGTGACTGAAGTGCAACTGGTGCTGGTAAAGCCCAATGAGTCCGCCGCGCCCGCCAATAGTGAACCACGACAAATTGGCGTACGTTGTTTTCGACTGGGTCCGTTTTCATCCGCAGATGCGGCTACGGTTATTGGTAATCAATTATCGTCACGCGGACTGACGGTCAAAAGTAGCAGTGAGCCCGGGCGGACCTGGGTCGGGCACTGGGTCCAGGTGCTTGACCTGCCCGACCTTGCCGCGGCCCAGCAGGCATTGAAAGTGCTGGTATCCGGCGGTATTACTGATGCCTATATATCGAACCGTGAGCCGACCATCGATATCTCACTTGGCGTCTTTCGGGGTCGCCGTGGTGCCGAAGACGTAATCCGGCTGGCGCGTAGCGTCGGTTATACGCCCGAGACGATAGACCGGTACCGGGATGGAATTGAATTTTGGCTGGAAGTTACGACACCGACCGACCAGTCAGCCGATCTGGTCGCGATGAATCTTGCTGACTCGCAGATCATCAGGATCGAGGAACGGCAATGTGGGGCGGATTCGGTTACAGTCGGTGGCGATGATGGCTATGATTCACTAGAATCGCGGGCTCAGGAAAATGGTTCGTCTCAACCATTGACGTAGCCGGAATAGCTCAACTGGTAGAGCAACGGTTTTGTAAACCGTAGGTTGGGGGTTCAAGTCCCTCTTCCGGCACCATATTCTCAATACCTGGGTTCTTTGGCTGTAGTGGCGCCCCTGGGCGGCATTTTGTGCCCGTATACCCTGGATAACGCTATTTTTACTGCCTCGCAGTTGACACGGTCAATAACGGATTAGACAATACCCGGCTTGCATCTGCGGAGGGGTACTCAAGCGGTCAACGAGGGCAGACTGTAAATCTGCTGGCTATGCCTACGTAGGTTCGAATCCTACCCCCTCCACCAGCTCCTGTGGAAATTGGTGGAGAGGTGGGATAAGTTTATGATTTTTATTCTTTTTTCTGTGTGGCGCTAGAAACAGGGCAAAGATCCAATAGATAAATAAAGTATCGCAGGGAGTCCGGCACCGGTGCCAGCTTGGTATCGAGGCCCTTTTTTTGTGGTCGTTGAGTATGGAGAAACCGCGCGCGTCGATTGAGTAAATGAGGCGTCAGGTGGTCAGGTTTCTGCCGGATACAGGTAATCGGGAGTTTTTTTACCAGATTGCGGGTGTAGTTCAATGGTAGAACCTCAGCCTTCCAAGCTGATGATGTGGGTTCGATCCCCATCACCCGCTCCAAGTGACAGCGGCCCACATAGCTCAGCGGTAGAGCACTTCCTTGGTAAGGAAGAGGTCACCGGTTCAAGTCCGGTTGTGGGCTCCATGGATTTGATTGGCTGGGTGCTGACACCCGGTCGGTGATTAGAAGAAACGGCGTTCGCGTCGCGTTGTAATTGTTAATCCGGTGATTCGCACAGACGGGCGGGCACTGGCACTACGTACGTCTGGAGAGTTTGATGTCTAAGGAGAAATTTGAACGCACCAAGCCACATGTAAATGTGGGCACGATTGGTCACGTTGATCACGGTAAGACGACGCTGACGGCGGCGCTGACCAAGGTGATGGCGGCAAAGCATGGTGGTGAC
>PVBE011483871.1_pt1 | contig 54402 bp, 51 predicted proteins | sample 1631181 | NCBI WGS metagenome assembly PVBE01 (sample SAMN08397723, study PRJNA350692) | Marine metagenome, whole genome shotgun sequencing project. | isolation source: water | place: Pacific Ocean | collected 2012-04
CGGTGAAGCGCTTCTACCGCGAAGGCGACCGCATCAGGCTCCAGCCCGCCAACTCCTCGATGGAGCCGATCTACGTCGACGGCACGATGGACGTCGAGGTGCTCGGCAAGGTGGTCTCGCTGATTCGCACGAACATCTTCTAGTCCGGGGCACCGCCCCGTCAGTCCGCGTCGCCGAAGAGCAGACTCAGGCCTGGCGCACGTTCTCGATGTCGCCGGCTTCCATCCATCCAGTGACGGGCAAGAACTGTGTGGGAGAGGTGGCCGCCGCGTGAACCGTGGTCCACGCAGGACTCGACCCCGTCGTCACCGTCGGCGTCGGGGGTCGCGAAGGAGCGCCGGCCCACGTGGGCGAGGGATGTCAAGGCCATGTCAAGACGGTGTCCATCGGTTTGACGGTTTCGAAGTGCCCCCATCCCAAACCGGCGCCAGGAGGGGTCTCTACGGCCCTCAGACGCCTCTGGTCAGCCGCGATCGCGCCTTTCGTCGAGCGAGGTCGTCCGGTGTCGAGATCGGGGCCTCAGCGGCGCCCTGCGAAGGCCAAAAGTCGTGCGGTTATAGGACCTTGCACAAACAACAGGGGGACCCAATGGTCGCTTGTCCCGATCCCAATCGGACCGTCGGGGCGCTTCACCGAGACCCTCGAGGTCGACGGCATCGAGCGCAGCTACACCGTCTTCGTCCCAGAGGCTGCGACCTCCGCGATGGAGACAGGGCCGGTCCCGGTGCTCGTCGCCCTGCACGGCGCAGGAGACACGGCCGAGAACTTCCTCCACGCCACCGGGCTGGAGACGACCGCTGGCGACAACGCGCTCCTGGTGGTCGCGCCCACCGGGTACAACAAGGGGTGGTTCGTCCAGACGAACGAGGGCTGGCCGGGGACCGACGGCAACTCCAGCTCCTTCGCCAACGACATCTACCTGCTCGACGGGCTGCTAGAGGACCTGGACGGCGGATACCGCCTCGACGCCGAGCGCTTCTACCTGGTCGGTCACTCGAGGGGAGCCGGGATGACCGCGCTGGTGCTCATGGGGAGCGGACAGATCGGCTGGACCAGCCCATTTGCGGCCTACGGCGTCAACGCCGGCTACGACCCCGCGCAGGGGGGGCTACCCGCCGCGGACGCCGACCCGAAGCGTCCCGCCTGGGTCATCCACGGGGGCGCGGACACCGTCGTGCCGACCTCCTACGGCGAGGCCCTCGCCGATGACCTCGACGCCGCGGGCTTCGAGGTGACCTACACCGAGGTCTCCGGCGCCGGACACACCTGGCTGTGGCGCTCGGACTACGGCCAGACCAACCAGGATCTCGTGGACTGGCTCCTCGACCAGGACCTCTGATCCGGTCTCAGTCCGCCTCGGCGAAGCGGTAGATCGTCGCTCCCTCGCCCGCCATCAGGAGCTCCTCGGCCGCCAGCCTGCGGAGACCGATCCGGTGGGTGTCCAACAGGCGGATCTGTCGCGAGAACTCCGCGTTCTCGCCCGCCAGCTGCTCCACCTGGAGCTCGATCTCGACCTGCCGCTGGCGCAGCTCGTGCCGGCGGACGAGCCCGTGGTCTCCGAAGATAGCCATCAGGACCACAGCGCCCATGAGAATGAAGGGCACCACGCTCATGGCGAGCCGGCGAATCAGCGTCGAGGTCACAGCGGGTGCTTCAGCGAGAAATCAGCGAGGAGAGATCAGCTCCTCGAAGATACAGCAATGTCTTGATCTGTCAAGACACGACCCTATAATTTACCTGAGGTATCGCTATGGATCCTCGCCAGATCCTGGCTGCCCGGGGTCCGTAGCGATGGCGAGCCGCGAGAGCCCGCGCTGTCGAGCGACGTCCATGACGCGCACGACGTCACCGTGGTCGACGTTGGTGTCGGCCTTGATCACCACCAGCGTCGTGTTGTCCCGCGCCGCGGCCGAGTCGAGCACCGCGAGCAGCTCCTCGAAGCTGACGGCCTTCTGGTCGACGTAGACGCTGCCCTCTTCGGTCATCCAGATGTTCACGTCCTGCTTGTCTCGCAGGATGGTCTGTGAGCTGCTGCGAGGCAGATCGACCTGGATGCCCGGTGCCGTGATGAAGGTCGTGGACACCATGAAGAACAGCACCAGCTGGAAGATGATGTCGATGAGCGGGGTCACGTCGACCCGCGTCTCCTCTCGGCGCTCGCGCTTGAAGTTCACTCTGTCTCGGGCATCGAGGTGACGTCGAGCACGTCCAGCGCCGCTTCCTCCAGCTCCAGGACGAGGTCGTCGATCCGCGAGAGCAGGTAGCGATGGGCGATGAGGGCGGGGATGCCGACGCAGAGCCCGGCGAAGGTCGTGACCAGCGCGGTGGAGATGCCCCCGGCGAGGTCGCCGATGTGGCCCATGCCCTTGTCCTGGATGACCTGGAAGGTCAGGATCATCCCCCAGACCGTGCCGAGGAGTCCCAACAGCGGCGCGACCGAGGCCACGATGCCGACTATGCCCGAGTAGCGCTCCAGCTCGGCGGCCTCGCGCTTTCCGACCTCTTCTGCGAGCTCCTTGGCGTCAGATCGGCTGCGATGCCGGTTCTCCAGGACGACGACGAGCACGTTGGCCACCGGGGACTCCTGCTTTCGACACAGGGTGATGGCGTCGTCCCAGCGCCTCTGCCGCGCCAGCTCGAGGAGCTCGACGCGCAGGGCCTTTGGCACCACCCGGTCAGCCCGGAGCGCCCAGAGACGCTCGATGAAGGCCATGAGCCCGACGACCGAAGCTGCTCCGATGAAGATCATCACCGGGCCGCCGCTCTTCAGGAATTCGAACAACTGGTCCTCCGTCCGAGGAATCCTGACCGCGGCACGAGCCCAGGTCAAATGGCCTACGCTCTCAGAGCATGTCGCGACGTCGTCTGTTCATCGGAGGGGTGGTCATAAGCGGCCTCGCGCTGTCCGCGCTCCCAGGGTGCAAGGTCGGCTACCTCCTCAGATCCGGCTACTACCAGGCCGAGCTCCTCGCCCTCAGGGAGCCCATCGACGAGGTCCGCGCGACCGGAGAGCTCAGCCCCGAAGAGCTCGAGAAGCTGGAGTTGATCGCCGACGTGAAGGCCTTCGGCGGGGAGATCGGCCTGTCCGCGACGGACAACTACGAGACCATCAGCGTCGACTGGGAGCGGCAGATCTGGAACGTCTCCGCCTGCCACCCCACCCGCTTCGAGCCCAAGAAGTGGTGGTTCCCCATCGTCGGCTCCTTCCCCTACCTCGGCTTCTTCCGGGAAGAGGACGCCCGTGAGCTGGAGGCAGAGCTCCGCGCGGACGGCCTCGACACCTACGTCCGCAAGGCGGGGGCCTACAGCACCCTGGGCTGGTTCAAGGACCCGATCCTCCCCAAGATGCTGAGCTGGACCGACTACAAGCTCGCAGACACGGTGCTGCACGAGCTGGCGCACGCGACGCTCTGGGTGCCAGGCAGCGTGAAGTTCAACGAGTCCTATGCGAACTTCGTCGGCGAGGTCGCGGCCATGCGCTACCTGGCGGCCCGCAGGGGGCATCACGACCCCGCCCTGATCGCGGCGGTCCAGCTCCAGGCCGACCGTCGCCTCTTCCGCGAGGTCCAGCACGAGCTCTACAAGGACCTCCAGGCGGTCTACGAGGACGAGTCGCTCACCGACGCCGAGCGGCTGGCGGCGAAAGGCCGGCTCTTCGGCGAGGACCTCCAGCAGCGCGTCGGAGATGCGCCCTTCCACGATCCCGAGCGCTACGCCCAGGCGGTGCGGCAGGGGACCTGGAACAACGCGCGGATGGTCCAGTTCAAGACCTACAACACCAAGAGCGCGCTGTTCGCTGCGGTCCTCGAGCAGGTGGACGGCGACCTGCTGGCGTTCATCGAGCAGATCGAGATCATCACCAAGGGCGCGGACGACCCCTTCGAAGCGCTCGAGGCTCACGTTCAAGAATCTTGAACACCGTTCGGAATCCCGAACATCGGCGCGACACCGATGTCGTGACTAATGGACAAGGAGATCCCTTCCGATCGAAGGAAGTGAGCGGATCCGCGTCGAAAGCGCGGGCTTCTGCACGTCGCCACGCCACGGAGTCGACTTGGCACGAATCTTGCGAGAAGACCTACCGCCCCCGCGAACCGGAGACGTGATGGCCGCAGCCGCCCCCCGCAAGAGTGGACGCTACAACGACCCAGGCGCCAACGTCCTTCTCAACAAGTACCTGAAGAGGATGGGCTCGATTCCCCTCCTCTCTCGGGCTGACGAGATCGAGGTGTCCCGCCGCGTCCGTGAAGGGGGGCCGGAGTCCGAGCTCGCCAAGGTGGCGCTCATCAACGCCAACCTGCGCCTCGTCGTCTCGATCGCCAAGCAGTACAGCTACCGGGGCCTGCCGCTGTCCGACCTCATCCAGGAAGGCAACATCGGCCTCATGAAGGCGGTCGAGAAGTTCGACCCGATGCGGGGCTTCAAGTTCTCGACCTACGCCAGCTGGTGGATTCGTCAGTCCATCATCCGCGCCATCGAGAGCCAGATCCGCACCATCCGCATCCCGATCTACAAGCTCGAGGTCGTCAACAAGGTCCACCAGACCCAGAAGGCCCTCTTCCAGCGCTTCGGGCGTGAGCCCACCCTGGGCGAGGTCGCAGCGGACCTCGACGTCCCGCTCAAGGATCTCGAGCCGCTCATGCGCCTCACCCGCGAGCCCATGAGCCTCGACGCGCCGGTCTCGGACGACTCCGACTCCAGCATCGGCGACTTCATCGAGAACCCCGCAGCCGTCTCGCCCAACGAGAAGCTCGAGCTCGCCTCTGCCAAGGAGGAGGTCGAGGAGGTGCTCTGCACCCTCACCCCCCGCGAGGAGAAGGTGCTCCGGATGCGCTACGGCATCGGCGAGCCCACGAACTACTCCCTCGAGGAGATCGGCTCGAAGTTCAACCTGACCCGTGAGCGCATCCGCCAGATCGAGATCAAGGCGATCCGGAAGCTGCGTCACGCCCAGCGCCGAAGCGCCTAGCTTCGACCCCCACACCCGCGACCCAGGCAGAGCCGCCATAGCTCGCCTGGGTCGAGTCGCTCTGGCGCTCGAGGATGCGCAGGTGCTCTACGAAGGCGTCGACGCGGAGTGCATCCGTCAGGGCCCGACCGGCGCCGACGGTCAGTGAAAAGCGGGGCCCGTCGGGGGAAGCCGCGCTCAGGGTCTCGACCGGCGCCGGCGTCCTCTCGAGCGCCAGCCCGCCCCGCAGCTCGAAGCCCTGGAGCGCCGTCTCTCCGCCGAGGCGCAGGGCACCAGAGTTCCGCCAGCGGTAGTCGTTCACAGCGTCGTCGCTCTCCGCGAACTCGAAGCGGAGCTCGTCGTTCACCGACCACAGCGTCGTGGTCGCGTCCAGGCGAAGCCCACGCCAGGCGACGCCGACGGCGAGGCGGTCGGGGAGGGTCCAGTCGGCCTCGACCGTCTGGTCGGGCAGGGTGGCGGCGAATGGATCCGGCACGTCGAAGTCCGCCAGGCCCGACAGCCGCATCGAGGTGCGGGACTTGTAGGAGACCCCGAGGTCGACCTCGTCGAGGTCCAGGAACAGGGCCGCGTCGACACCCACGCCGCGCCCGTCGAGGAGCAGGTGGGCGGTGCCCTCCTCGCTGACGTGATCGGTGGCCTTGAAGACCTCCAGGGTGCCGGCGTCGAGGTGGGGACCGATGCTCAGCGCCACCGGTCCGCGGCGGGTGGCGACAAACGGCGAGGCGCGCAGGACCTGGGTGCGCGAGCAGACGATGTCGAAGCGACCGGGCCAGTCGGCGGGCCACCGCACGCCACCACCGAAGGGCGCGTTCAGCGAGGCGCCTGCTGCCCAGTCGCCCCAGGCCCAGGCCCCGTGGACCTGGGGAATGTAGGAGGGTCCGCCGATGGTCTCGTAGACCTCTGCTTCTGCCCGGCTCTGGATGCGCGGGTTGGCGACCACCCCGCTCAGACCGAAGCGAGGCACTCCGTCGGTCAGCGCCGACGGGTTGTACCAGGCGCTCTCGGCTGCGACCGCCGCGGTCCCGGCGTGGGCCATGCCTCCGGCGCGCACACCCTGCTGGGCGACTTCGTAGCCGCCGGCGAGGGCGGCCGAGATCCAGAGGATCACAGCTCCCCGTCCTCCAGGAAGTCCGCCAGGTCCTCGAGCATGGCATCACCCAACACGGGCATGATGAGGTCCGCGTGCAAGACGCTCGGGTAGGTCTCCAGCTGGTGCCCGCTCTGGGCCTGGAAGCCCTCTGAGGTGAAGTTCGGAATGATGATGTCCCCGGTCTCCTCGTCGATCTTGTCGATCTGCAGCAGGACGGGCCGGGGGTCCTCGGCGTAGCCGTAGCCGTTGCTCGTCGGGTCGACAGCGTCCACGAGCCACTTGGCGACGTTCAGCATGCGCTCCTGCTCGTAGCTCCCCTCCTCGAGCTCGTGGGTCTCCATCCAGTAGTCGATCTGAGGCCCGAAGTAGTCGGAGTAGCGGAAGAGATCGACGAGGTCGGCGCCAGGGACGTTGAAGACCGCGCGCTCGATCTCCGGGGTGTGGGCGACGAAGTCGATGCCGATGATCGAACCGAGCGACTGCCCCGCGTAGTAGAAGCGGTCCCGCGGCACGCTCTGTCCGAAGACCTCGTCGAAGGCGCCGCTGGCGATCGCCCAACGCAGCGCGCCGAGGTCCACCAGCGCCTGCTGGAAGTGGTCGGGGATGTGGGGGAGGTCGTCCATGTCCATGAACGCCGCTCCGGAGGCCGGGTACATGTCGATCAGGGGAAAGACGCTGAAGTCCTCTGGGTTGCCCTCGGCGTCGAGGCACTCACCGGTCGGTGAGCAGGAGGCGTCTTCGCCGCTGGCGCAGGGAGGCAGCCAGATGATCGACTCCTCGTAGCCGAAGTCGTCCTGGAGCTCCTCTGGAATGAAGTTCGGGACGGCGACCAGCGAGGACTCGACGCAGACGGTCCTGGGACCGTGGAAGGGGAAGTCGATGGCGACGCTGTAGAAGCCGCGCTGTGCGAGCTCCCCGGCGATGGTCAGCAGGAAGCGGCGGTCGGTCACGATGGCGTGGCCGAAGATGATGACCGGGAGCTCCGGGTCGGGAGTCTCCGGGATGATGGCGAGGTAGCCGATCGGCTCCACGGTGTGCTCGGCGGTCCACCGCCTGGTCTCGGGGTCGAGGAAGGTCGCCGTGTTCAGGGTGCCCTGGACGACCTCGTGGACACCCCAGACCCGCCCTGCATAGACCGCAGGCGCCGGGTTCAGGACGCCCGGGAAGAGCTCGGACAGCGCGTCGTCCCAGATCAGGTCGTAGGCCGGCAGGCGCGAGGAGACCGTCAGGCCCACCTCGAGGTCCAGGGTCTCCGCCATGCGCGCCGAGCGCTGCTGAGCCGGCAGCGGATCCAGCGTGCGGAAGGGCCAGGCGGCGATGACATCGTCCCGTCCCAGGCTGTCGAGCAGCGGGTCGAGCTCGAGGCGGGCCATCTCGATGCGCTCGGCGTCTTCCAGCTCCATGTCGAGCTGCACCTCGCCGTCGACCACCAGCGGGGCGTCGCTGGCGACCAGCATGCCCAGGGGCATCGGCACGACGTCCTCGCCCGCTTCGTCCTTCAGTCCGCGGACCACCAGCGCATAGGTGGTGCCTGGGTGAAGCGGCAGATCGTGAGGCTCCAGGACGAGGTGCTCCCCCTCCATCACCCGCACGTCGAGCCCCATGGACACCGGCGTCTGGTCGATGGCGTAGAGCGTGATGTCCGCCGTGTCCTCGACGACCACGTCGGTGGTGTCGAAGAGCAGGTTGGCGTTGAGCCCGAAGCCATCCAATGTGTTCGCGACGAGCTTCGCATCCGCCTCGACCTCGGAGTCGTCATCGGAGGGCGGCAGATCGACGAGGCCCGTGGCCGGATCGATCAGCAGGTCGAAGGGCAGCGGGACGCGGGCGCCGTCCGGGTCCATCGCCACCTCGACGCGCGAGGTCGTCGTAAAGGTCCACGCCGCCGCGACCCGGTCTCGGGGCAGGCCCTGGTCGTCTGCGAAGTCCAGGAAGGGCGCCAGCTCCCGGCGCTTGTCCTCGAGCTCCGCGGCGGTGTCGAGGCGCTCGGCCTCCGTGGCGCCGGGGAAGGCGTCTGGGTGCTCGGTCAGGTCCTCTTCGGCGCGCAGGTACCAGAAGGCAGCGTCTGGCCCGAAGCCCCTGCCGTCGCTGGTGGAGAGGCGCTCGTCGACCACGACCAGGTAGGTGCCGCCTCGCTCCCAGCCACCAAGGGGGTGAGCGAGCTCGACCTCTGTCCCGTCGACGACGACATCGACCGGCACGATCTCGGGGTTCGCGCCCCACTCCCACACGGAGATGCCGTCGAGGCTGCCGAGCTCGTGCGAAAGGGAGAAGCCGACATCGCTGACCGTCGGCCAGCCATCGAGCTCGTTGAGCTGCCGTCGCAGGTCGGCCTCGACCGCGCTGAGTTCTTCGTCGTCCGTCGGGAGCGCGAGGTGCCCGTCTTCCACCACGAGGTCGTTCGGCAGGGGGATGTCACCGCCGCCGGGGTCATAGACGACGTGCGGATGATCGACCGGCGCGTCGAGCTGGAGGCTCACGCAAGCCAGGAGCAGGGTCACCAAGAGTCCGTCCAGCCCCGCTCGCCCTGCTCCTCACGCTTCTTGGGGTCCAGCGCGGCCTCTTCGGCCTCCAGGGCCTCCTGCTCCGCGTCGATCAGGCCGTGCTTGAGCTTCAGGGCGCGGGCGACCTCCGGAGGGGTCAGCTCGGTGGTGAAGACGAGCGGGTAGCGCATGGTCGTGCCGGCCTCGACCGGCGCCGGGAACTCGAGCTGAATGAAGACCGCAGCGACGCAGCGGTCCATGCGGCGGGACATCGTGGAGAGGCTGACCTCGACGTCCTGGACGCTCCCGTCGGCGGCCAGGGTCGCGACGAAGACGAGATCCCCGTAGGACCGAGCGTCCACCCTGAGCTCGGTGAGGTAGCAGGACTCGACCTCCGGCGCGGCCGCGTCGAGCACGGCGAGCATCTCGTCGCGCTCGGGACGCAGGTCGAACTGGTCTTCCGTGACCGTGATGTGCACACCTTGGGGCCCCTTCGGAGGGCAAGCGATCAGGAAGAGGGGGAACATCGGCGACGACGGTGCAGGAGCAGCGCCAACAACGCAAGCCCCGCCGGCGCCGGAGCCGTGCTGCAGCCGCCCAACCGCTTCTTCGGCCCGGGCTCGCCGATACCGTGATCGCGCTGTCCGTCTCCCCCGCCGTTGTGCCTGGGGGCCTGCTCGACGCCGGTGTCGTCCTGCTGGGGTTCACCCGTGTCGACGGGCTCCTCCTCCTCCTCGGCGGGGTCCAGCGCGACAGAACACCACCACTGGGCGCTGCTGGTGGTGATGTCCTTCGAGCAGGAGCCGTCCTCGAAGCCGCTGGCCGTCACGGTCACGGACCAGGTGCCCGCGCCCAGCTCCGTGAAGCGGTAGTAGCCGTCGCCGTCGGTGGTGGTCGTCTCGCCTGTCTGGTCGAGCACGACCGTGACTCCAGCGAGCCGGTCGCCCTCGTAGATGTCCTCGTCCGCGATCACACCGAGCAGCTCCGCGGAGGGGGTGGTGGTGCCGCCGCCTCCGTCGATGAGATCCATGTAGCGGTCCCAGTCCCAGCCCGAGCCCGGATCGGTGTGGGTCGCCCCGGGGATCTCTGAGTGGGCGATGACGTGGCTGCGGTCGGCCACCACCGCGGTCCGATCGATGATGTCCGCAGACAGCGCCGCGGAGCTCTCGTACATGGCGTCGGTGTACCAGGTGTCGGGGGCGTCGACGTAGCCCTCGTGCTCGATGCCGACGCTGGCCTGGTTGTAGGACCAGTTGCCGGCGTGCCACGCCGTGTCCTCCTCCCACACCATCTGCGTGACCTGGCCGTCGCTGGAGCGCACGACGTAGTGGGCCGAGACGCTCGCGGCGCTGTTCTGGAACCAGCTGATGCAGCCCGAGTAGCTGCCCTGGACCGTGTGGATGACGATGTACCGGATGTCGCTGGAAGAGCGACTCGAGTTCGTGTAGTTGCTGCTGCTCGCTGCGACGAACTGGTAGGCGCCGGCGTAGTCCGCCGGGGGAGCTGGGACGACGACCTCTGCGAAGTCGATTCCCTGCGGCAGGACCCGGGCCTCTTCGGTGTAGATGCCTTGATCGACCAGCTCGTAGATGTACTCGACGAACATGCGCTGGAGCTCCGGCTCCTGCCTGCCCGAGAAAGCGCGGATCGGGTCCGCCCAAGCCTCGAGGTCACCTACGTCCTCGCCGTCACCGTGCCAGGCCAACAGCGCCGCGGCGCCGCGGATCTGGAGCACGGGGTCGACCATGAGGTCGTCCGGGGACGTATCGAGGAGGACGCTGGCGCGCTCGATGCCCGGACCGAAGGACTCGTCGTCTTCGCGGAAATCGAACATGCCGTAGCCCCCCCAGGCGCTGGCTGCGTCCGGGTCGATGCGGCTGGCTTCGTAGGCGAGCGCGACCAGCAGCGGCTCGGGGACCTGGAATTCCTCGGCGGCCTGTTCGAAGGCCGGCCCATAGGTAGTCGCCGCCGCGCTGGCGAGGAAGGCAGAGATCAGCACTTGGGATCCTCGGCGCGCAGAGAACTTACTTCGTCCAGAGCATCAGGTCGCGAGATTCGTGTAAAGGCGGTCCGAGCAGGCGTTTCAGGTCGCTCTCCCAGTGGCGCTGCTGCTCCTTGGGGCCGACCGGGTAGAGCGCGACGTGCCGGAAGGGCCCCCAGTCCGGGTCCGGGTCCGGAGTCTCGTGCATGCCGATGGCGTCGATGGCGGCGAGCAGCTCGACGTCGCGGTCGTGGAGCCGGACCATCTCCGGGAACTGGAAGCCGATGCCACCGTCGATGGGCTGGCCGTGCATCGCCTGGAGCCCGACGAAGCCGTTGGGCAGGGACGCCGAGGGTACCTGGACCACCGGCCCCTCGAGCTCCATCAGGGCCGGGTTCACGCCGAAGGGCGCGAGCTCCGGAGAGGCGGACCGGACCACTCGAGCTTCGATCACGAGGACGACCACCAGCCCCACCAGGAGCCTTGGACGCCTGGCGAGCATCGCGCCGCCGACGGCCGCCAGCAGAGGCAGCGCTTGCAGGGCCCACCGCGCTGGCCAACGGAGCTGCTCGAAGCCAGGGAGGAGGTGCAACAAAGCGGCAGGTCCCGGGATCAGTGGCATCCCAGGGGCCAGGAAGATGCGCGGGCCCAGCGCCAGCACCATGGCGACCAGACCCGCGGCGGACAGCGCCCTGCCCTGCCCTCTCAGCTTCCAGGCCCCGACCGCCAACAGCGGCAGGGCGAGCAGGGATGGTCGCAGGTGGTGGGGACGCGCGAGGTCCACGGAGGGCAAGGGCCCGAGGAAGCTGGACAGCGCCAACGAGTAGGTCTCTCGGAGCTGACGCACGGGCCCCGGGTCCTCGACCAGGGCCAGGACCTCTGGCTGCTCCCACCTCGCCAAGAGCACCGGGATCAACAGGGGCAGGATGAAGAGCAAGGCCGCACCACCGATGGTGGCCAGGTCGACCAGGAGCTCCTTGCGCCGGATGGCGAGCAGAAGGACCAGCGCCAGCACCAGCAAGAACAGCGCGTTGAACCAGTAGACGGCCCCCGCGAGCGCCAGCGCGACCGTCGCCAGCGCCCTCCTCCGCGTCGCCAACGCGACAAAGAAGACCGCCTGGGGTGCAAGGAAGGCCTGGTCCATGTGGCCGAGCCCGACCTCGGACAGAGGACCAGCCGCGCAGGTCCCGAGGACCAGGGCCCAGGCGCCGCCTCGCCAGTCCCCGCTGAAGCGCCAGCCCGCCCAGGCGAAGGCGAGGCCGTTGAGCACGGCGATGGCCAGCGCCGAGAGGTTCAGCGCCGCCACCGGAGAAGCCCAGGAGGTGATCGGGATCAGGAGCACCTGGAGCGCGAGGTTCCAGGTCACCAGGGTCACGTCCTGGCCCAGCGGGCAGGCGAGCTCCTTGCGGAAGAAGGGGTCCTCCAGCGACAGGACCGAGTGCGCGACGGCCTTTGGCCAGAACAGCCCGCCGACCTGCACGTCGGGGTGCTGGGCCGGCGACAGCAGGTGGGTGTCGAGGTGAAGCGCCAGCGGCCACGAAACCGCGACGGCCAGCAGCAGCGCGGCGAGCGCCGCTACGAGGAGGCTACTTCCTCGACCCCAGCGCATGTACAGAACAGGTTGCGGTCGCCCCAGGCGTTGTCGATCCGGCCCACGGAGGGCCAGAACTTGTGCACCCGCAGGTGCGGAGCAGGGAAAGCGGCCTGCTCCCGGGAGTAGGGGTGGGACCAGCGCTCGGCCATGACGACCGCCGCTGTGTGAGGTGCGTTCTTGAGCGGGTTGTCGATGGGATCGAGGGCCCCGGACTCGATGGCGCGGATCTCGTCGCGGATCGCGATGAGGGAGTCGCAGAAGCGATCGAGCTCGGCCCGGGACTCGCTCTCCGTCGGCTCGATCATGAGCGTGCCAGGCACGGGGAAGCTCATGGTCGGCGCGTGGAAGCCGTAGTCCATCAGGCGCTTGGCGAGGTCGTCCACCTCGACACCGTGCCTCCTCAGCGGCCGCGTGTCGATGATGCACTCGTGCGCGACCCGGCCGCGCTCGCCCCGGTACAGCACCTCGTAGTGACCCTCCAGGCGCCTCGCGACGTAGTTCGCGGCGAGGATCGCCACCTCCGTGCTGCGCCTGAGTCCGGTCGCGCCCAGGCTGGCGATGTACATCCACGAGATCGGCAGGATGCTCGCGCTCCCCCACGGAGCCGCGGCCACCGGCCCGAGACCGCCCCCCATCTCGACCAGCGGGTGGCTCGGCAGGTGCGGAGCCAGGTGCGCCCTGACTCCGATGGGGCCCACGCCGGGTCCGCCGCCGCCGTGAGGGATGGCGAAGGTCTTGTGGAGGTTCAGGTGGCAGACGTCCGCCCCGTAGTGCCCGGGCCGGCAGATGCCGACCTGGGCGTTCATGTTCGCGCCGTCGAGGTAGACCTGCCCGCCGTGTTCGTGGATCACGTCGCAGATCTCACGGATCGCCCCCTCGAAGACGCCGTGGGTCGAGGGGTAGGTCACCATCAGCGCGCCGAGGTCCCGCGCGTGCTCCGCCGCCCGAGCTCGAAGGTCGGCGACGTCGATGTTGCCCCCGTCGTCGCACTTCACGGCGACCACCTTCATGCCCGCCATCACCGCCGAGGCGGGGTTGGTCCCGTGGGCGGAGGTCGGGATCAGGCAGACCCTGCGATGGCCCTGACCGCGGGCCTCGTGGAAGCGCCTGATGGCCAGCAGCCCCGAGAACTCCCCTTGGGAGCCGGCGTTCGGCTGCAGCGACACCTCGTCGAAGCCCGTGATCTCGGCTAGCCAGCCCTCCAGCTGCGCGAAGAGCTCGCGGTATCCGGCGGCCTGCTCGGGCGGGACGAAGGGATGGATGCCAGCGAACCCGGGCCAGCTGATCGGCATCATCTGGCTCGTGGCGTTGAGCTTCATCGTGCACGAGCCCAGCGGGATCATGGAGGTGTCCAGCGCCAGGTCGCGCGCCTGCAGCCGGTGGAGCAGCCGCAGCATGTCGTGCTCGCAGGCCACCTCCTCGAAGATGGGCGCCTCGAGGTAGCCGCTGTCCCTGAGCCACCGGCCCTCGAGCACCGTGGCCGGCTCGATCTCTCCGGGATCTCCGCCGAAGACCTCCAGGAGCGCGCGGAGCTCCTCGACGCCGACGGTCTCGTCGAGGGAGACACCCACGCTGCCGTCACCGAAGTCGCGGAGGTTGATGCCCCTGGCGCTCGCTGCACCGAGCACGTCGGCCCTGACCCGCAGGGTGTCGAAGTAGAGGCCGTGCTCGACGACATGGCCCAGCGCCTGCAGGCCCGCGGCGAGTGTCCGGGTCGCGTCGTGGACGCGGGTGGCGATGCGCCGGAGTCCGGAGGCTCCGTGCCAGACGCCATAGGCCGCGGCGATGACCGCCAGCAGCACCTGGGCGGTGCAGATGTTCGAGGTCGCCTTGTGGCGGCGGATGTGCTGCTCGCGTGTCTGGAGCGCCATGCGCAGGGCGGGGTTTCCCTGGGCGTCCTTGCTCACGCCGATGAGCCGACCCGGGATGCTGCGCCTGTAGGCCTCCTTGGTGGCCATGAAGGCAGCGTGGGGACCGCCGTAGCCGAGGGGGACACCGAAGCGCTGAGCGGAGCCCACCACCACGTCCGCGCCGAAGCTGGCCGGCTCGCGCAGCAGGCAGAGGGCCAGCAGATCCGCGGCGACGCACAACAGCGCGCCGTGATCGTGCGCCCGAGCGCCGAAGCCGGCGTAGTCGAGCAGCTCCCCGTCGCTGGCAGGGTACTGCACCAGGGCGCCGAAGACGGGGGTCGAGAAGTCGAAGTCGCGGTGATCGCCGAGCACCAGCTCGACGCCGGCCGCCTCGGCGCGTGTCCGGCAGACGGCGATGGTCTGGGGGTGGCAGCGCTGGTCCACGAAGAAGGCCTCGGCCTTGTTCTTCCGTGACTTGACGCGCCGGCACAGGGCCATCGCCTCTGCCGCGGCGGTGGCCGTATCCAGGAGCGATGCGTTCGCCACCGGGAGCCCCGTGAGGTCCGTGATCATCGTCTGGAAGGCCAGCAGGAGCTCGAGGCGCCCCTGCGCGATCTCGGCCTGGTAGGGCGTGTAGGCCGTGTACCAGCCAGGGTTCTCCAGGATGTTCCGCTGGATGACAGGCGGCGTCAGGGTGCCGTGGTAGCCCAGCCCGATGTAGCTCCGGTTGAGCTGGTTCCGCGCGGCGAGCGCGCGCAGGTCAGCCAGGCAGCCGGCCTCCCCTCGCCCATCGGGGATGGTCAGGAAGGGCTCCTCGCGGATGCTCTCCGGAATGGTCTGGTCCACGAGCTCGGCCAGCGAGGCGACACCGACCACCGCGAGCATCTCGGCGATGTCGGCCTCCGAGGGCCCGACGTGGCGCTCGGTGAAGTCGTCGCGGGAGAGGAGCTCGGGCCAGGCCACCCTCAGCCCTCTTCCACGAGGGACTGGTAGGCGGCCGCGTCCATGAGCCCGTCGAGCTCGGTCGCGTCGGTGAGCTCGAGCTTGAAGATCCAGCCCTCGCCGTAGGGAGCCGAGTTCATGAGCTCTCCTGTGTCTTCGAGCACCTCGTTGACCTCGACGATCTTGCCCGAGACCGGGGCGATGATGTCGCTGACGGCCTTGACCGACTCGACCTCGCAGACCGTGTCGCCGGCGGCGACCTCCTCGCCGAGCTCGGGCAGCTCCACGTAGACGATGTCGCCGAGCTGGCCCTGGGCATGATCGGTGACGCCGACCGCGACGACGTCGCCCTCGACCCGAACCCACTCGTGGTCCTCGCTGTACCTCAGCTCGCGGGGGTAGCTCACGCCTGCCTCCTCAGTAGTCGCGCTTCCAGAAGGGGCCCTTCACGACGGTGGCCGTCGCCTTGCGCCCGCGGACGTCGACCACGACACGGTTTCCGGGGCGCGCGTTCCCCTTCTCCGCCTTCACGTAGCCTAGGGCGATGTTGGTGCCGAGGGTGGGGCTGCGGGAGCCGCTGGTCACCTCGCCTATCAGCTCGCCGGCCTCGCTCTCGATCTGGCAGTGTGGCCGAGCGATGCGCTTGTCGACCACCAGGCCCACGAGGCGGTGCGCCACCCCCTGCTCCTTCTGCCGCAAGAGGGCCCCACGACCAAGGAACTCGCCCTTGGCGAGCTTGGTGATCCAGCCGAGGCCGGCCTCCAGCGGGCTCGTGTCGTCGTCGATGTCGTTGCCATAGAGCACGTTCCGCGCCTCGAGCCGCAGGGTGTCTCGGGCACCCAGGCCTATGGGCGCTGCTCCGGCGTCGAGCACGCGCTGCCAGGTGGCCGCGACCGCTTCGGGCCGCTCCAAGGGCATGAAGATCTCGAAGCCGTCCTCGCCGGTGTAGCCCGTGCGGGCCAGCCAGCAGCCCTCGACCCCAGCGAAGTCGCCGCTGACGATGGCGCCGCGTTCGGTCTCGGCGATGGGCGCGGCGGTCAGGGACCGGGTCAGCTCACAGGCGCGACGACCCTGGATCGCCAGCTGCGCCCAGGCGTCGCTCTCGTTGGTGATCTCGGCGCGATGGGGGTTGTTGGCGCTGAGGTAGGCGAAGTCCTTGTCCCGGTTGCTGGCGTTGACGCAGACGAGGTAGTCGTGCAGCCCCAGCCGGTAGACGAAGACATCGTCGACGATGCCGCCGGAGTGGTGCATCAGCGCCGCGTAGAGCGACTGGCCCACCGACAGCGGGGCCACGTCGTTGCTGAGCACATGCTGGAGCGCGGCGAGCGATTCGGGGCCCCGCACGCGCAGCTCGCCCATGTGGGAGACATCGAAGAGCCCTACGTCCTCGCGCACCGCGGCGTGCTCGGCCAGCGTGCCGGCGTAGCTCACGGGCATGTGCCAGCCGCCGAAGTCGACCATCCTCGCGCCGCACGAGAGGTGCTGGGCGTTGAAGACGGTCTTCTTCATAACCATGGCGCTAACCCCTCGTCCTCAGGGTGGCGCTCTCCAGGGTGTTCGCCATGAGCATGGCGATGGTCATCGGACCGACGCCGCCGGGCACGGGTGTGATCCAGCCCGCGCGCTCCACGGCGCCCTCGTAGTCGACGTCGCCGCAGAGGGTGCCGTCATCGAGCCGGTTGATGCCCACGTCGACGACACAAGCACCCTCCCTGATCCAGTCCCCGGGGATCGCCCGCGGGCGACCGATGGCGACGACGAGGACCTCGGCTGCCCGGACCCGCTCCTCGAGGTCACGGGTGCGGGAGTGGCAGACGGTGACCGTGCAGTTGCGCTGCTCCAAGAGCTGGGCGATCGGACGACCGACGATGTTGGAGCGGCCGATCACCACGGCGTCCTTGCCGGAGAGCGGCACCTCGGCGTCGTCCAGGAGCGCCATCACGCCCCTCGGCGTGCAGGCCACGAAGCGAGGCCGCCCCTGGCTCAGCAGGCCAGCGTTGCGTGGGTGGAAGCCGTCGACGTCCTTGTCCGGATCGATCCTGTCGAGCACCGCCGTGGCGTCGATGTGACCAGGCAGGGGCAGCTGGACGAGGATGCCGTCGATCTCATCGTCGGCGTTGAGCTTCGCGACGATGTCGAGGAGCTCGCCCTGGGTGGTGTCTTCCGGCCGCGTGATCTGGAGGTGGTGGAAGCCGACACGCCCGGCCACCTTCGTCTTGCGACCGACATAGACCATCGACGCCGGATCCCCGCCGACCAGGACCACCGCCAGTCCGGGCTTCCTGGGCAGCGCCGCAGCCGCTGGTCGCACGCGACCCTGGTTGAGCTTCTTCGCGAGCCGACGGCCGCTCAGCTCGACGCAGGCGCTCACTCGTCACCCCCGGAGGAGTCCGAGCTCGACGAGCCCGAGCCAGATGAGTCGGAGCCAGATGAGTCTGAGTCGGAGGACCCGGAGTCAGCACCGTCCGAGGCGATCGTGCCGCCGCTGTCCGAGGTGTCGCCGGAACCATCGCTGCCCTCCGAGCCCCCACCGCCGCTCGGCTTGAGCCCGTAGTGGTCGGAGTACCAACCCCCGCCCTTGAGGTGGAAAGCGGGGGCGGAAAGCAGCTTCTTGACGTTGCCCTTCCCGCACTCCGAGCACTCGGTGACGGGCGGGTCCGACATCTTCTGCCACTCTTCGAACTGCTCGCCGCAGTCCGGACAGCGGTACTCGTAGATGGGCATGGGGCCCTGCTAATCGGGCCGCGTTAGTCGGGCACCATGGGTCTTCTCGACCGGCGTGTCGTCCTGGTGACAGGCAAGGGTGGGGTCGGCAAGACCACCGTCGCCGCAGCGCTCGCGGTAGAGGCCGCGTCCAGGGGCAAGCGGGTGCTGCTCGCCGAGACCCAGGGTGCCTCTCGGGTCGCGGAGCTCTTCGGGAGGCACCACTCCGGCTACGAGGTCCGGCCTCTGGGGCCGGATCTCTATTCCCTCTCGCTCACGGGCGAGGCGGCGATCGAGGACTACATCGTCCAGCAGGTGAAGGTGCGCGCCATCTACAAGATGGTGTTCCGGAACCGGGTCATGGGCCCCTTCATGGACGGCGTGCCAGGGGTCCACGACCTCGTCCAGCTCGGCAAGATCATGGACCTCGAGGGCGAGACCAGCTTCGGGCGTCCGGTCTGGGACCTGATCGTCGTCGACGCCCCGGCGACCGGGCACGGCGTGACGATGCTGGACGGTCCGCGAGCGATGATGGACCTGACGGTCGCGGGCCCCTTCCACGAAGGGGCGAAGCAGATCCATGACCTCTTCGTGGACCCGCTGCGCACCTGCATCGTGCTGGTGACCTTGCCCGAGGAGATGCCCATCAACGAGACCCTGGAACTCCACGAGCGGCTCGGCGCCTACCAGGAGCAGGTCCAGGCGGTCGTGCTCAACGAGGTCCACGAGCCGCCCTTCGCTTCGAGCCTGGATGCCTGGAGCGTGGCGAGGCCCCACCTCGCTCACCTCGGCGAGGCGGTCGAGCTCACCGACCGCGCGGTCCGCAGGGCGAGGAACCAACAGCGAGCGCGCCAACGTCTCGCCGCCCTGCAGTGCCCGATCTCCGAGCTCCCGATGTTGTCGACCCGGCGCCTGCGCGTCCCCCAGCTCGAAGAGCTCGGTCGGAGGCTGGGGTGACCCGGGTCGTGATCTGTTGCGGCTCTGGCGGTGTCGGCAAGACCACCACCTCCGCCGCGCTGGCGCTGAGGTGCGCCAAGGCCGGACAGCGCGTGGCCGTGCTCACGATCGACCCGGCCAGACGACTCGCGGACAGCCTCGGTGTCGGCCCCCTCGGCAACGAACCGCAGAGGGTGCCGCTCAACGGCTGCCACCTCGACGCGATGGTGCTCGACATGAAGGCGACCTGGGACAGCCTGGTCGAGCGCTTCGCCCCCAGTGACGCCGAGCGCGATCGCATCCTGGAGAATCGCTACTACCGCTTCGCCTCGACCCGCCTCGCCGGCTCCCACGAGTACATGGCGATGGAGCGCCTCTACGAGCTCTACGAGTCCGGGGACTACGACGTCGTGCTGCTGGACACGCCACCCTCTCGGCACGCGGTCGAGTTCCTCCGGGCACCCGGGCGCATCTCCGGGCTCTTCGACGAGGGCGTCATGACCTGGCTCGCGCTGCCGAAGGACAGCCGCGGGTTCCGCGCCCTCGAGAGGGGCAGCGAGGTCGTCACCGGAGTCCTCAAGAGGCTGATCGGGCGAGGCACCATCGGGGAGATCGCCGAGTTCTTCGACGCGATGCAAGGTCTCTGGGACGCCCTGAGCGAGCGAGGGAACCTCGTCGAAGCCCTGCTGAAGAGCGACGAGACCCGCTTCTTCCTGGTCACGACCCCCGCCCCTGCCGCCCGAGCCGAAGCCCGGGCCTTCCGCGCGCTGTTGGAAGACAGCGGCATGCCGCTGGCCGGCTTCATCGTGAACCGGGTCGCGCCCACTCCCTCCTCGGCAGTGGCGCTGGCGCCAGAGGTCTTCCCACCCCGGCCGCCAGGGTTCGACCCAAGGAGCTGGAAGGACATCTGCGAGGGAGTCGCCCGGGCCCCCCGGGTCGCCGCCGAGCTCGCCGAGTCGGACAGACCCGCGCTGGAGGAGCTGGCCCGAGAGGGCGTGCCCATCTGGACCGTGCCCGAGCTGGGCCGGGACGTGCACGACCTCGAGAGCCTCGGCGCCATCGCAGAGCACCTCGCCGAAGTCCTGGGTCAGCCGGAGGCGACCTCGTAGGCGACCGAGACCTGGGTGCCCCGCTCGGGCACGTAGTCGCCGTCGAAGCGCAGGATCCAGTACTCGCTGTCGTAGGTCCAGCCCTCGTCCGGGTCCTCTTCGATGAGGTCGTCGTCGACGTAGACCTCGATGCTGTCGATGACCGCGGCGTAGCTCAGCTGGAAGGTGCTCAGCTCGCCAGAGACCGCCAGGCCGAGGTCGTACATCAGGCCGCCGTAGTCGTCGTCACAGATGTTCCCGACCTTGCCGCCAAGGCCCTCGGCCAAAGCAGCGTAGCGATGACCGGGCCAGCTGCCTTCGCAGCCATCGGCGACCTTGGGACCGATGATCGCCGAGGCGAGCACTCGCATTCCGCTCGGCCCCTTGAGGCCGCGGAAGTTGTAGATGAACTCCGTGATCGGGATGAGGCGCTCCGCCTCCTCGTAGCAGGCCGTGCTGGGCTCGCCTGAGAGCGCCTCGTCATCCGAGCAGTCGTTCTCGTCGGAGACGAAGATGATGGACAGGATGGCGTCGTCACGGAGGAAGCCGATGTTGTCCCCGGAGATCATCGGCTCGCTCAGGGCCTCCAGCGCCGCGGAGAGCCCCTTTTCCTTGTCGGAGCCATCGGTCCCGACCTGCACGAGGTTCTTGAACTGCTGGACGTAGTTGTCGTCGGCGGTCAGCACCCGGGGGTTGCCCATGAGCTGGGCTCGTTGCTCGTTGTCGAGGTCCATGTCGGTGGTGATGACGCCGAGCTGGAAGTCGATGTTCGTCTCTTCGATGCTCAGGATGAAGGACTCGAAGCCGTCCGCGACCCGAGCCTGCTCCTCTGCCATGGAGTTGCTGTCGTCGATGACCCAGAGGATGTCGACGGCAGAGGCCGGTTCCTGCCAGAACACGTCGGTGTGCGTGTTGCGGGAGATGTTCTGATCGCTCTGGCACGCCGCCAACAGCAGGACCATGGGTCGCCTCCAGGTGCCTGAGGATGTGTATGGTAGCCCCAACACCCAGGGTTGCGGTAGTCCCGTCTTGTCAGCAGCACGTCACTCGACGAAGACGGCCTCCGCGATGCACAGATCGTTGAACTCCTTGCCGGTCTGGACGGCCGTGAAGGTCATCCTCACGGCAGAGGTCGACACCGGGGAGATGGCGATGGTCTGCAGCGAGGGCGAACCCTTGACCGCCACGGTCTGGGTCGACCCGTCAGAGAACGACAGGGTCATCTCCGTCGCCCGGTTTCCCTTCATGAAGTACATGATGTTGTAGGCGTTCCCGTTGACCAGCTCGAGCTTCGAGATCGTGTGGCTTCTGCCGAAGTCGAGCTGGACCCACTCGCCGGTTCCGTCCCCGTCCTCGACGCCCTCGCACCACAGGGAGTCGACCGCTCCGTCCCCGAGGTTCTTGGGGTCATAGCTGCCATCGGCATCCGCCGGGTACACCGTGCTGGCCTGGTATGCCTTCACAGGGACGCGGCCGTCGCTGCGCTGGTCGAAGAAGATCACCTCGCTGATGACCGTGTCGTTGAAGGTGGAGCCCCGGTAGATGCCCTTGATCTTCATCTTGACCGAGCTGGTCTTCACCGGCTTCTCGAGCGTCACGAGCTCGGGCGCCATCTCGTCCGTGAGGGTGATCACCTGCTTGGTGCCGTCAGAGAACTCGAGCTCCAGCTCCTTGATGCGGTTGTGGCGGTTCCAGAAGTCGTAGCTGTAGAAGTTCCCGTTCCAGACACGGAAGCTGGTCAACGTGACCTCGCCGTCGAAGTCGAACTGGATCCAGTCACCCAGCCCCGAGCCGCTGGTGTCGCCTTCGACCCAGACGGTCGACTGCTTGTGGTCCTGCGTGTTCTGCTCGGCGTAGCTGACGCCCTCGTCGTCTGGCAGCGTGCGCGAGGCAGTGACGGAGGACACGTCGACGACTCCGGCCTGAGCGAGGGTGATGGCTAGGAACATGGGATCTCCTGAGGGGCGGTCTCGCCCACTAGAAAGCTATCGTCGCGGTGACTCGCGCACCTTCGAATCCCGGGAGGCGCTTGCACTGGCCGCCGGCACAGCGAATGCCGGCCTTGTAGGCGCCGTAGAAGCCCTTCAGCGTGGTGCTGTCGGTGGGCTGCCACTGCACCTCTCCCGCGAGGTAGGTCTGATCGGTGATGTTGCCCGTCGAGTCGACGAGCGGGTCGTTCGTCCAGTCGTTGTAGAGCACGAAGGCCCAGCCGCCCTCTGTGAAGCCGGCCAGGGCCAGGCTGCTCGTGACGAAGTCGTGCTGCTGGATGGCGTTGTCGCCCCACTGGAAGCTGTAGGCGTCCCAGATGACCTCGCCGTGGAGGTGCTTCGGGAGCGGAAAGGCCCAGGTGGCGTCGATGTGGGCGAGCCGATCCCGACCGAAGTCCTCGTCCCGGAGGTCCACCCGGTATCCGCTGTTGAGCAGGAGCGTGTGCACGCCGCCCACCAGGTCCAGCCCGACGACCGGGTGGACGATCGTCTCCGGGGCCCGGTTGAAGTGCAGGCCGCCGAGCTCGAGGTCCCGATAGGCGCCGAGTGCGACGTAGGGGACCGCCTTGCCCTTCTTCAGGGAGAGGTTCACCCGAGCTCGACCGCCCCAGATGTCGTTGCTGTTGATGGCGGCGGAGCTGTCCTCTGTGATGACGCGCTCGTACTCCAGCGTGGGGCCGACCATCAGCTCGTAGCCCTCCCCCACCGTGATCGCGTTGACGCGCTCGGTGTTCTTGTAGCGCTTGGCCTCCAAGAGCACGGCGAGCGGACCCGGGTAGAAGCTGGCGGAGCCGTAGGCTGCGTAGCCAGGCTCGACCTCGCCAGTCGCGAACATCAGCGGCTCGGCGTACCGGTAGGCGTCGCCCTCGAAGAACCAGTCCACACCAGCCGCGTAGAGCTCTGCGGTGGCCCCGGCGACCAGGGCGTCGAAGCCGCCGTCTCCGAGCTCGCCGATGCTCGCGAAGGGCTTCTCTGCATCCAGTGTGTCGGCGAGCTCGACCGCCACCCCGTGCACGCCGATGTTGGCTGGTCCGAGCCCCCATCGATCGATGCGGACACCGCTGACGAGGTGGTACCGGTTGCCTCGGACCTGGCGGTTCGGGTTGTCCTGGAGGACCTGCTGCTCGTTCGACAGGCCCGCGATCACCTGGAGGTCCCAGTCGTTGCGCGTCACGGTGGTCTTGGCGCCGACGATGGAGGTGTCGACGTCGATGTCGGTGTTCTTGACGATGTTCAAGGCCAGACCGCGGCCGAAGCTCGCGTAGCCATCCCCGAGCTGGAGCCGTCCGTGTATGAACCGGCGCGTCAGCCACACCTTCTCGATGTTGGCGAAGCCGGAGTCGACCGCGGATCCGGCGCCCTCGCCGAGGAGGTCGAACTCGTAGGTCTTCACGTCGTCGAGGTAGTAGTAGTTCCAGAACATGCCGACACCATCGACCTGGGTCCCGACCTGCCAGACACCATCGTCGGCCAGCAGGTTCAGTCGTCCCACGACCTCGGCGTAGTCGTAGAGGCGCTGCTGTTCGGGGAAGTCGTCGAGGACGCGATCGGAGAAGTAGTAGCGCCCTTCGGTGCGGAACGTCCCGGACGTCGACACGTCCTGGGCGCTCGCTGAGACGAGCCAGGCGAAGACCATCTACTGGGCGCCCTGCTCCCGGGCCTTCTTGGCGGCGAGCGCCTCTTCGACCTTGTGCTGGAGCTCGGTCTCGTCGCCAGCCGTGTAGCCCTGGTGCTTCCAGATGACCTCGAGGTCCTCGTTCAGGAGCTCCGTGTAGGGCAGGGTCTTCTGAGGGTTGTACTGGGTCACCACGGTCGTCTGCTTGTCGAGCAGGACAGGGAAGCTCCAGCCCTTGCTCTTCACGGTGGGCTTGACCTTCGAGGCGCTCCTGGCGTCGTCGGCGCTGATCGCCAGCACGACGAAGCCCTCGTCCTTGTGCGTGGTGTAGAGCTCCTCGATGTAGGGCATCTCGACCAAGCAGGGCGCGCACCAGGTGGCCCAGAAGTTGATGAGGACGACGTTGCCCTCGAGCTCGGACAGCGTCACCTCCTCGTTCTGCAGGTTGCGCAGCGTGAAGTCTGGGGCCTTGTCGGCGGCGTCAGCGCTTCCGAGCGCGAGTGCGAGTGCGAGGGTCATCGAGATCTCCGAGCGTGGCTGAGTCCACGACACCTGGATGCGCGAGCTTATTCGATGTCGCAGACCTCGCCGCAAAGTCGAGGTCATGCGGGTTAGCTTCAGGGCGTGAGTCTTCAGAAGCGTGTCCTCGTCGTCGACGACGAGCCCAGCATCAGAAAGGTGCTCTCCGCCCACCTGGGTCGGGAGGGCTACGAGATCGAGACCGCCCAGGACGGTGGCGAGGCGATCGAGGCCCTGTCCCAGCGCCACTTCCACGCGGTGGTGACCGATCTGCAGATGCCCGGAATCGACGGCCTCCAGCTGCTGTCCTGGGTCCGCGAGAACCACCCCGGCCTCCCCGTGATCATCATCACCGCCTTCGGCACGGTGGGCAGCGCGGTAGAGGCCATCAAGCTCGGCGCGCACGACTACATCACCAAGCCCTTCGATCGGGACGAGCTCAAGCTCATCCTCCAGAAAGCGCTCAGGGTCGAAGAGGCCGACACCAAGCGCCTCTCCGCCGACGCCCGCTACGGGGACATCATCGGCACTGTCGGCTCCATGCGCCGGATCTTCGGTCTGATCGACAAGGTCGCAGCTTCACCCACCACCGTCCTGATCACCGGCGAGAGCGGCACGGGCAAGGAGCTCGTCGCGCGCGCCCTGCACGAACGCAGCGACCGCGCTGAGGGCTCCTTCATCACGGTCAACTGTGGCGCGATCCCAGAGAACCTCTTCGAGTCGGAGCTCTTCGGCCACGAGAAGGGGGCCTTCACCGGCGCAGTCGCGCGCAAGCCCGGCCGCTTCGAGCTGGCCGACGGCGGCACGCTCTTCCTCGACGAGGTCGGCGAGCTGCCTCCCGACCTGCAGGTGAAGCTGCTCCGAGTGCTGCAGGAGCGCTGCTTCGAGCGGGTCGGGGGCGTCGAGTCGCTGTCGGTCGACGTGCGCCTGGTCGCCGCGACGAACCAGAACCTCGCCGAGTCCGCTCACTCGGGCAGCTTCCGCCAGGATCTCTTCTACCGGCTCAACGTGATCCCCATCGAACTGCCCCCGCTGCGCGACCGGGTCGAGGACATCCCCTTGCTCGTGGAGCACTTCGTAGAGGCCTTCAACAAGCGCCTCGGGCGCCAGGTCCAAGGCATCACCGACGCCGCGCTGCGCGCGCTCGGCATGTGGAGCTGGCCCGGGAACATCCGCGAGCTCGAGAACCTGATGGAACGCAGCGTGCTGCTCTGCGAGAGCGACGTGATCGACGTCGCGGATCTCCCGGGGCTCGGCGGCCCGATCGCCGGCACCGCACCGAGCGGTGACCTCGACGCGATGCCGCTGAAAGACTACGTCCGCGTGCACACGGCCAAGCTCGAGCGGGGTCGGATCATCAAGGCGCTCGAGGCCGAGGATGGCAACGTCACGAGGGCCGCGCGGCGGCTCAGCATCTCCCGAAAGTCGCTCCAGACCAAGATGAAGGACTACGGGCTCCGCGAGCCCCTGGGCTAAGGTCGCGCTCATGCTGCTCGCGCTCATCGCGCCGCTCCAAGCTGCCGACGTCACCACCGTCCCGCCCTTCCTTCGCGGGGACATCACCGTCGCATACGGCGCGGACATACAGACAGGCTCCCTCCAGGAGCCAGTCGACGGAAGCGACATCCAGGTCGCCAGGGCCCTCCACGAGGCCCACGTCATCGACTTCGGCGCCACCTTCAGCGTCGCCCCGGGGGCAGCCGTCTACTTCGGCGTGCCGACCTGGGTGATCGATCGCTGGAGCTGGTCCGAGGCAAACGCCGTGGTCTTCGATCCAAACCGGCAGCTCGGCTCGATGGCCTACGGCGAGCCGATCGGCGAGACGGTCACGCGCACCGGCTCCGGCTCCGGCGGGGTCTGGCTGGGAGCCAAGGGCACTCCCTTCTCCGAGTCCTTCACGCGCCGAGGCAACGCGAGCACATGGCTGCTCGACGTCGGCTTCCGCACACCAGACAAGAGCAACATCTACACCCTAGACGGCGACTCGCGGGGCGCCGGAAACGGGGCGCCGGCGCTGCGGATTCGAAACGCCTTCTCGACGACCGCCGGCCAGTCCCAGCCCTGGCTCGAGTTCACCTGGCTGCGGCAGGGGGTGACCACGGCAGACGGCCTGGAGGTCGTCAATCCCCAGGTGCTCGGCGTGCGCTCCGGCGTAGAGGTCCAGACCTACGAGAACGCAGTCACCAACGCCTTCTTCGCCATCGACTTCCGCCTCGGCTTCGACTACAGCTCCTGGGGAGACGTGCCCTCCGGGACCTACTTGCCGACGGTGATGGAGTCGACCCAGGGCCAGCTCGTGACCGTCGGGGAGTACAGCACCGTGAGCGCCGGGCTCGGGCTCTACTGGCGCATGTTCCAGTACGGCAGGATCGACCTCTACGGCGACGCCCACTACGTGATGCCCCACCGCTTGGAGCACCCCTACCCGGTCTACACGGGCACCGACACGATCCGCGTGACGGCCGGAGCCGAGCTCACGGTGCTGGTTCGCACTCCAGGCGAGTGAGCTCCCCAGCCTCCAGGCTCAGGAGCACCTGGTAGGCCTCGCGCCTCGTGCAGCCCCAGCGGTCCGCGAGAGCCGCGGCGATGGTCTTCAGATCGCCGGTCGCCTCTGTGCTGCGGCGCTCGCTCACCGGGGCCTCGCCGGGGCCGACCACAAGGACGCACTCCCCACGGATGCGCTCCCGCGCCACGAGATCCGCGGCGAGCCCGGCGGCGTCGAGGACGAGCACCTCTTCGTGGAGCTTGGTCAGCTCCCGACAGAGCGCGACCCTGCGATCGGGGAGCACCTCTGCGATCGCCGCCGCGGTCCTGGCGACACGCAGGGGTCCCTCCAGCATCACCAGCGTCCCCGGCAGGGCCCCGTGCTCCCTCAGCCAGCGGCGCAGCTGACCTGGCTTCCTCGGCGGAAAGCCCAGGAAGTGGTTGGGCGCGGTCGGGAGGCCAGCCACGGACAGCGCCGCAGCCGGCGAGCAGGGCCCGGCGACCGCGCGCACCGGGATGCCACGCTCGTGGCACGAGCGCACCAGCGGCACCCCCGGATCCGAGATCGCAGGAGTGCCGGCGTCGCTCACCAGGACCACCCGGGTGCCCTCGGCGATGCGATCGACCAGGCGCGCGGCACGCCGCTGTTCGTCCTCTCGCCGGTAGCTGACGAGCTCCGGCGCTGGAATATCGAGGGCTGCGAGCAGCTTGCGGGTCACCCGGGTGTCCTCGGCGGCGATGACCTCTGCCTCGGCGAGGCTCTGGCGGGCCCTGGGGCTCAGGTCCGCGAGGTTTCCAATCGGGGTGGCGACGACCAGGAGCATCAGATGGGGTCGTCGAAGAGCTCGATGCGGAAGCCCTCATCGGTGGGTTCGACCATCGCGACGAGGAGGCAGACCTCGTCGAAGAGGTCCTCGTAGCCAAGGAGCCATGCCTCGGCCGCCCTGCGGACTCTCCGCAGCTTGTTCCAGTCGACGCACTCGATGCCCGCCAGGTCCCCCTCCTGGCGCAGCTTGACCTCGACGATGCGAAGGCGGCCACCATCCCGGACGACGATGTCCAGCTCCCCACCCGCCCCCGACCAGTTGCGGTCGAGGATCTTCCAGCCTCGCTCAGAGAGCAGAGACGCCACCGCCTCCTCGGCGGCAGCGCCTCGACGCAGGGCCGCGAGCTTCGAGTCGGACGGACTCAGTCCGCCTGCTCCGAGTTCTTCTTCTTGCGGCGCTGCTTCTTCTCGCCGGTGGCCGCGTGGAATTCCTTGATCTCGGTGAGACGGGCCTTCTTGCCGCGCAGCGCGCGCAGGTAGTAGAGCTTGGCGCGACGCACCCGGTGGCGGCTCTTGACCTCGATCTTCGAGATGACCGGAGCGACCAGCGGGAAGATGCGCTCGACGCCCACGCCGTTGCTGACCTTCCTGACCGTAATGCTCTCGCGCGTGCCGCCGTGCTTTCGCGCGATGACCGTGCCCTCGAAGACCTGGATGCGCTCCTTGCTGCCTTCCTTGATGCGGACATGGACGCGCACGGTGTCGCCGATGCGAATCGGCTTGTCGGACTTGGTCGGCGAGTCAGAGAGCAGGGACTGCTCGATCTGGGACATGTAGGCCACGCTGGACTCCTGAGCGCGCGCGGGGGACATGGCCTCGACCGGCGCGGGACGGCCGCACCTAACTGTCGTCGTACTCCTCGTCCAATAGATCGGGCCGCCTGGCGCGGGTACGCTCCAGCGCGCGAGCGCGCCTCCAGGCCTCGATGCGGGCGTGGTGCCCCGACAGGAGGACCTCTGGGACCTCCAGCCCACGGTATTGCCTGGGCCGGGTGTACTGGGGGTACTCCAACAGGCCCTGGCTGAAGGACTCGTCCGCGGCGCTGTCCGCGTTGCCCAGCACTCCAGGCGACAGCCGGCTGACGGCCTCGATGAGGACCAACGCGGGGATCTCCCCGCCGGTGAGCACGTAGTCCCCGATGGAGAACTCCCCGTCGACGAACTCCTCGATCCGCGCGTCGACGCCCTCGTAGTGCCCACAGACGAGAACGATGTGCTGCTGCACAGCGAGCTCTGTCGCCCAGGCCTGGTCGAGGCGGCGTCCGCTGGCGCTGGCGAGCAGCACGAGCGCACCCTCCTCGCGCACGGCCTCGATGGCGGCGTCGAGGACGTCCACCTTCATCACCATGCCCGCGCCCCCACCGTAGGGGGTGTCGTCCGCCTGGCGGTGCTTGCCGGGGGCGTGCTCACGGATGTCCACGACCTCGACGGTGAGGTGTCCATCATCACGCGCGCGCTTGATGATGCTGTGGTCCAGCGGCGAGCGCACCAGCTCCGGGTGGAGCGTCAGGATCGAGAACTTCAAAAGCCGTCGACCACGGTGATCCGGCCGCTTGCGACGTCGACCTCGAGGACGTGCTCACTGGTAGCGGGCACATGGAAGGTGGCCTCGCCGACGACGGTCCAGACATCGACCGGGCCGCTGTCGTGGATCTCGGTGAGCCGCCCGAGCGCGCGCCCTCCGGCCTCGACGACCTCGAGCCCGAGGAGCTGCCGGTGGTAGTAGATGCCTTCCTCCAGCTCGGGGAGCAGGGCCGCCTCGACGACGATCTCGAAGCCCATGAGGTCGCGGGCGCCCTCTGGAGTCGTCACGCCGCCCACGGCCGCGAGGACTCTGCCCCCCGTCCCCGGGCGCGTCTTGATCCGAACAGCACGACGGGCACCCTCGGCGTCGACGAGCGTCACGTCCATGCCCCCGTGCAGCAGCTCGGACCCTCGATCGTGCAGGTGGATCCTGAGCTCGCCGTGCCTTCCAAAGACGCCGACGACCGAGCCGAGGGAGATCTCCCCCGGGCCGGCGAGGCTACTCTTCGTCCCCCGACGCGGTCGCATCGGCCTCGAACAGCTCGACGATGGCCTTCGTGTCCCCGGCAGCGGCGGAGACCAGCGACTTGATGTGGTGGAGGGTCTCTCCGCCGGTGCCCTTGACGAGCTCGATGTCGTCCGGGTGGACCCGCAGCTCGAGGATGCTCGCGGCGTCCCCCGTCACCGTGGAGATCTTCACGTCGTCCGGGTTGTCGACGAGTCCGCGGACCAGGAAACCGACCAGCTCTTCGGCGCCCATCAGGACACCTCGGCGGAGGCGGCGGTGTCGGTGTCGGCGGCGGTGCGGGCGCGAGCGAGGAGGGTGCCGACGGTGTCGGAAGCCTGGGCGCCCGTGCCGAGCCAGTAGTCGACCCGCTCCAGGTCGACCTGGAGGTCGATGGGGTCCTTCATCGGGTCGTAGTAGCCGAGCTGCTCGATGTACCGACCATCCCGCGGGGCGCGGGAGTCGGCAGCGACGATACGGTAGAAGGGTCGCTTCTTTGCGCCCAAGCGGGTCAGACGGAGACGAACCATTGAATCCTCTTCGGGAAGCGAGTTCTGTAGCCGGACGCAGCTATCCGGACTCGGGGCCGCAGGCAACAGGCAACAGGTAACGGCTGGGCGGTTAGTCCGAGACAATGGACCGGAAGACCCAGCTCGAGCGACTCGAAGGCATGAACGAGGCTGCCCTCGCGGGCGGCGGCGAGGCGCGGGTCGCGCGGCAGCACGCTGCGGGACGGAACACCGCCCGGGAGCGCGTCGACATGCTCTTCGATCCGGGCACGTTCAGGGAGCTCGACCGCTTCGTGACCCACACCTGCACCGACTTCGGAATGGAGCAGGAGCGGGTCCCCGGAGACGGTGTCGTCACGGGCTACGGGCGCATCGACGGCCGCCTGGTCTATGTCTTCGCCCAGGACTTCACGGTCTTCGGAGGCTCCCTGTCCCACGCCTTCGCCGAGAAGATCTGCAAGGTCATGGACCTCGCCAGTCGCAACGGCGCACCGCTGATAGGTCTCAACGACAGCGGCGGGGCCCGCATCCAGGAGGGGGTCGCCTCCCTCGGCGGATATGCGGACATCTTCTTGCGAAACACGCTCTACAGCGGCGTCGTGCCTCAGCTCTCCGCCATCATGGGTCCCTGTGCGGGGGGCGCCGTCTACTCCCCAGCCATCACCGACTTCGTCGCGATGGTCGATCAGACCTCGTACATGTTCGTGACCGGGCCAGAGGTCATCAAGACCGTGACCCACGAAGTGGTCAGCAAGGAGGATCTCGGCGGGGCCTCCACCCACGCGGCCACCAGCGGCGTGGCCCACTTCATGACCCCCGACGAGGACGCCTGCCTGGCGCTCTTGCGGGAGATGCTGTCCTTCATGCCGCAGAACAACATGGAAGAGGCCCCTCGCAGACCCACCGACGACCCGGTGGACCGGGCCTGCCCGAAGCTCGACACCCTCGTGCCGACCTCCACCAGCAAGCCCTACGACATCCGCGAGCTGATCACAGAGGTCGCCGACGACCACCACTTCCTCGAGGTGCAGGCGGACTACGCGCCAAACGTGGTCATCGGCTGGGTCCGACTCGCCGGGCGCAGCGTCGGGGTCGTGGCGAACCAGCCCTGTCACCTCGCCGGCGCCCTGGACATCGCGGCGTCGCTCAAGGCCGCCCGCTTCGTGCGCTTCTGTGACGCCTTCAACATCCCCCTCTGCGTGCTCGAGGACGTTCCGGGCTTCCTCCCGGGTACGGCCCAGGAGTATGGCGGCATCATCAAGCACGGCGCCAAGCTGCTCTACGCCTTCGCCGAGGCGACGGTGCCGAGGGTCACGCTGATCACGCGCAAGGCCTACGGCGGCGCCTACTGCGTGATGAACAGCAAGCACATCCGAGCCGACCTCAACTTCGCCTACCCCACCGCCGAGATCGCGGTCATGGGGCCGGACGGCGCGGTCAACATCATCTACAGGCGGGAGCTCGCCGCGTCAGAGGATCCGGTGGCCCTGAAGGCCCAGCTCGTCGCCGAGTACCGCCAGAGGTTCGCGAACCCCTACCAGGCCGCCAGCCTCGGCTACATCGACGAGGTGATCGTGCCGAACACGACGCGAACGAGGCTCATCGACGCCTTTGACAGCCTCGACAACAAGCGGGCAGAGAACCCCCCCAAGAAACACGGCAACATCCCTCTGTAGGCGCCCGATGAGGCCAACAGGCCGATTCCGCGGTTCATGGGGTTCATGGGGTTCATGGGGTTCTCCGGTCGAAGGTTCGCTCTCTCTTGTTGCGAGCCCCGTTCCATAGGCGAAACCACCTGATTACGGGCACTTACCCGTGCTCGGTGACACACCGTGCAGCGGTCTGTGTCACTCGTGCTCCGTCGGGGCTCCCAGACCGCCCCGGAGCCGGATACGCTTGCGGGTCCCACGGCGTCCCGAGATTCCCATGTCCTCCCTTCTTCCCTTGATCTTCGCTTGCAACAACGGTCCCGGAAACGGCAACGACGACAGCGGTGACCCGACAGACGACAGCGCCGAGCCCGTCGTCTACGACGAAGGCTGCATCCTCGTCGGAGACCGTGGCTTCGCCTGGCTGGAGGACGCTCTCGTGGTGGTCGAAGAAGGTGGCACCATCTACCTCACCGAGTGCGGAGACACCTTCGACCAGACCGCGACCGTCACGAAGTCGGTGAACATCGTCGGCCCCGGCGAGTTCGAGACCGACTTGAGCGCCCTGACTTGGATCGCCCCCACCAACGAGCCGGCGCTGACAATCTCGGGCGCCAGCGACGTCAAGGTGAGCGGCTTCACCCTCATCTCCACGCGCAACGGCCTCGTCATCGACGCCTCCACCGGCGTCGTCCTCGACAGCATCGTCTACCAGGACATCGCCAACACGGCCATCAAGGCCACGGACTCCGAGATCACGGTCACCAACTCGACCTTCACGGCGCCTCAGTACGGCGGCGTGGAGATCAGCGGCGGCACGGCCGACATCAGCGGCAACACCTTCGACGCCCCCATCGCCTTCGGCGTCCACGTCATCGACGACGGCGTGGCCACGGTGACCGACAACGCCATCTCCGCCACGATGTACACCGACGCCACAGAGGGGATCTCCGACGGCTTCGGCCTCTTCGGCGACGGCGGCAGCATCATCACAGAGGGCAACCTCTTCGCCGACAACGTCGTCGCGGTCTTTGTCCTGCAGGGTGACCTGACCATGTCGGGCGACACGATCAGCGACGGCCTCTTCGGCGTGTACGCCCAGTTCGGCGCCATCGACATCGACGGGGTCTCGGTGGAGAACCCCTCGACCCAGGGCATGTACCTGGTGAGCCAGTCCGACCCGGTCTCCCTCACCAACAGCAGCATCTACGGGGATCCGGAGCTCACCTTCTCCACCACCGACCCGGACGGCTGGACCGGTGGCGCGGTCACGGTGGCGACCAATGACGTCGCCACGATCTCGAACGTCGAGATCGAGGGCTACAACGCCCAGGGCCTCCTGGTGGTGCCCTACGACGACGACATCGAAGTCGAGATGGACACGGTGACGATCACCAACACCGGACGCTTCGGGCTCTACGTGAACGAAGCGACCGCGACGCTCACCGACGTCACGGTCGATGGCCTCCGCCTGGTCGATGACCCGGACCTGGTCAACCAGGACTACTACGAGGTCGGCTGGGGCGTGTTCTTCAACAACTCAGAGGTGGACTGGGCCGGAGGCGGCATCCTGGACTCAGAGGTCATCGGCCTCGTCGGGCAGTACTCGGCCATGAGCTTCGACGGCATCACCTCCATGGGACACGCGGATGTCGGCCTGTGGTCCATCTACTCCACGATCGAGGTTCGCAACTCGACCCTCTCCAGCAGCCCGAACTACGGAGGCATCGCCAACTACTACGGCGACGCCATCGTCGAAGACAACACCTTCGTCGACAACCAGGCAAGCTGGTACTTCGAGTACGAGTCCTACTCGCTGAGCTACATCGGCCAGGGAAACAACGGCAACAGCACCACGGGCGACACCACCTTCACCGACCCGGACGCCAGCTTCACGACCGTCGGCATCGGCGTGGGCGACATGATCAGCCTCTCCGGTGAGCCCGCGGGCTGGAACTACGTGCTGAGCATCGACTCGGACACCCAGCTGACGATGGAGAACGCCTGGACCGCCGATGTCTCCGGTGGCTACTACTCGATGTACGACTACGAGCCGGTGATGTACGGCTACGAGTACAGCCTCGAGAGCCTCGATCTGGCCTGCGTCTCCGGTGGCCCGATGGAGGTCCGGAACAACACCTTCAGCACTGGCAGCCAGGGCCTCTACGCCCAGGCATGCGAGGAGCTGGTCATCGAGGACAACACCTGGACCGACTACGCCCGCGGCTACGTGCTCCAGTTCTCGAGCGGCACCGACGCCAAGCTGGCCAACAACAGCATCGCAGGCAGCGGCCCGTACGCCTTCTACTGCTACGACTCGACCGTCGAGGCCGAGGCCCTCAGCATCAGCGAAGTCGACGCCGCGACCATCGACGTCACCTACACCCGCGATGGCGAGCCCGACGGCGGCTACAGCTACTCCAGCTCCGGGGTGGCGCTCTACAGCAGCGCCTGCACCCTGCAGCTCTCGGACGTGGACATCAGCGAGGCGCACTACCACGCGATCCACGCAACCGAGTCGAACCTCGACTTCGAGGACGTCGAGGTGACGGGCGGCTCTGACCGGTCGACGAGCACGATCAGTACGGTGTACGCGCAGTGGTCCACGAGCGAGCCCTACTTCGTCGCGGAGGGTCTCAGCATCACGGACCCGGACTCCGGCGCGGGCATGGCGCTGGTCTCGAGCTCCAGCCTGGGCGAGGGCACGATCTGGCTGGACGAGCTGGCGGTGAGTGGGGCCCGCGACGCGGGGCTGGACGTCGACACCCTGACCGCGGCGATCTCCAACGCCACCATCAGCGGCAACGGAGACGGCATCATCTCCGTCGGATCTGCGTTGGACCTGAGCGACACGGAGCTGTCGTTCAACGCGGGCTGGGGCTACACGGCGAGCGACTGGGACGGCGACGGCTGGTCGGCGGGCGGCGGCGACTGCAACGACGGCGACAGCAGCGTGAACCCGGACGCGACGGAGGGCACGGACTTCGCGGACGACGACTGCGACGGCATCGCCGACGACGGCACCGACGAGAGCGACCGCGACGGTGACGGCTACTCGATCGCGGACGGCGACTGTGACGACAACGACACGACCCGCTACCCGGGAGCAGCCGAAGGGACCCACGGCATCGACAGCGACTGCGACGGCAACGCCTACGACGCCTACCCCTCCAGCCTCGACGCGAGTGGACTCAGCGCGATCGGAAACGGCGCTGGAGGCCTGAACCTCAAGGACCTCTCGGAGGTCACGCTCTCCAGCAGCAGCGCGACAGGCAACACCGGCTACGGCCTCGAGTGCTCCAGTTCGACCACCTGGACGACCTGCGACACCAGTGACCTCTCGGGCAACACCGACGGCGAGCACGACGGCTGCGACACCTGCGACTGAGCGCTCAGTTCCCGGCCTCGATCCTCTGACGACCTCGCACCAGGGTGACAGGCTCGCCCGCCGCGACGATGCCGGACCAGGCGAGCTTCACCGGTTGGCCCGACTCGCGGATCTCATAGGTGACGACCCGCTCGGCGGCCCACTCGATCCGGTCGCCGGGCTCTCCGAACACCACGAGACGGGACCCTGCACGCCCCTCCTCCAGGGCGCTCGGGAGCACCCAGTCGTCTGCCAGTGAGTCAACCAGATCGGGGGAATGTCCCGCGGGTGCCAGCGCTCGGACGACACCGCCCTCGGCGACCCCCTGCAGACCGTCCGCGCTGACTCTCCAGGGACCGAGCGCGACCTCGGCCGCCCCCAGGACCGTCCAGGCGAAGCGCAGCTCCGTCCGCGTCCGCGCGTTGTCACCGGTCCGATCCTCGACGACCTTTCGCAGCGCGAGCACGCCGACGTCCGCGCCCTCGTGCTCGACTCTGAGCGCGTCCGGATGCAGCACCGCGAGCTTCAGGACGACCTCTCCGCCAAGGAACACGGCGTCCTCGACGAGCTCTGCGTGCACGGGCAGCTCCGGTCGAGGGACCACCGCGCCGAACTCCGATGCGCGTAGAGCCGACAGATCCGGGTCCCGTGCCACGAAGAGCGGATCGAGGGTGGGGTCCTCCAGGGCAACGGCGAGATCCTCGGCGGCACCCTCGAGGTCCCCGCTCCGGCTCCGCCAGCACGCCCGATCGTAGCGCGCCTCCAGGAAGCCCGGCTGGCGCCCAAGCGCCTCCGTAGCACCGTCGATCGCACCGGAGAGGTCGCCCTGCTCGGCGCGGGCCTTCGCTCTCCAGAGCCGCAGCGTGGCGCTCTCTCCGTCGATGTCGATGGCCGCGTCGAAGTGCTCCTCGGCGACCTCGGCGCGGCCGGAGAGGAGCGCTCCGGTGCCAGCTTCGTAGGCCGCCAGGCTCTCGCGCACAGGCTCGAGCAGCGGATCCGAGTCCGCGCAGCCGAAGACCGACGCCAGGATCAGCACAGGGCGATGAGCCCGGCCTGGCGACCGGTGGCCGGACCGTCACGTCGGTAGGAGAAGAAACCCGGAGTCCCGACCGTGCACACGGCGAGGACGTCGAGGTCCACCACACCCGCCTCGCGGAGCAGGTGCGCGTTGGCGGCCTTCAGATCCGCGTACCGGCCCCGGGTCAGACCGGGCCCGAGGGCGTCGACCGAAGAGAGGACCTCGTCGCCGACCTCGTAGGCGTCCACCGAGATGCACGGTCCGATCGCAACGACGACATCCCGCGGACGGCAGCGAGCGCGGGCACAGAGGTGCTGCAGCGCGATCGGGGCGATCCTGGCGACCGTGCCTCGCCAGCCGGCGTGCACCGCCGCCACAGCGCCTGGAGCAGCCATCAAGATGGGCACGCAGTCCGCGACCCGCACCGCCGCGAAGACTCCGGGTTCGCTCACAATCACGGCGTCGGCCTGGACCTCCAGCGGACCCCCCGGGTCTCCATCGACGACATGGGTGCCATGGACCTGTACCGCCCGCGCGACCGGCGCCCCCGGGATCCCGAGTGCCCTCGCGACGTCGGCCCAGCCTGCCGGTCCGCGCAGGTCGCCCTCCTCGACCCCCGTGAAGCCATGGGCGATGCCCTCGACGCCAGCCAACAGCTCGCTCAGTGCAGGCATGAAGAAGGTCTAACCCTGTCCGGTTGACAGGTTCCGAATGCCACATCTACGCTGCCCGCCATGCACCTTCTGGCGCTGATCGCCTGCGAGAACGGACCACTAGGGCGTGGTGAGGTCGCGACCTACGACGTGACGCTGAACGTCGTCACCCCCAGCAACCAGGCCCCCTTCGATGGACTGGACCGGCTCGTGCTGAGGCTCGACCACTCGGCGGGGGCTCCAGAGGAGTACGAGCTGGAGTCCACGACCGGCTCACCGCAGGTAGAGGACCTGAGCGACCTCGACGGAACACGCCTGACACTGGTGGGCTACAGCGGCGAGCTGCTGGTCTCGTATGGAACAACGCAGCCGGTGACGGCGCACGACGAGAGCATCGAGGAGACGGTGCTCGTGACCGAGGTCGGCTCCGCAGGCTGGTTCGCCTCGCTCGACAAGAGCAACGCGCTCGGCGCGCTGGCTCCCGACGGCAACGGCAGCTTCTTCCTCTTCGGCGGAGACACCCGCGGCTACTGGGAGAACGGCGCCGAGCGCGGCAACGCCTCGAGCGCGATCCTGCGGGTCGACGTCGCCCCGCCAGCGGTGGACCTCGCCTTCACCGAGGCAGGCACGATCCCGCAGTTCGAGGCGAAGTACACAGGGAGCTCCGCCGGACACATCGGGCACAGCGCCACCCTGCTCACCGGCGGCGCCGACGACGCCGGGCTCATCCTGCTCGCCGGCGGCCACACCAACGACCTGGACTTCCAGACGACCAGCAACAGCGCTTTTTTGTGGGACCCCGCCACCGGAGAGGCCGTCCCTACCGAGAACAACCTGAGGGACGCCCGCACCCAGCACATCGCCATCGAGCTCCAGTCGGGGGATGTCCTGTTGGCAGGCGGCTGGGGCGCCGAAGAGGGAGCCGGATACCTCGCCCGTTCCGAGAAGATCGAGGTCTACAGGCGGAACGAGCGCAGCTTCGAGAAGCTCGGAGACCTGGCCAGCTATGGACCCTTCCTGGCCGGGGCCTCCCTCGGCTCCGAGGGAGCGCTCATCTGTGGCGGCGCCGAGCTGCCCGGCGGGAACGTCTGGAACACGGTGAGCACCTGCCAGCTCGTCCAGGGCGACACGGTCGAGGACTCCGCCGTAGCCCTCGAGATCTCACGTGCCCACCACCAGATGGTCCCGGTCGGAGATGGCAGGGCCATGGTCATCGGCGGCGTCAGCCAGGACGATCCGATCGACTTCCTGGACGAGGTGTCGGCGCTGGCCTCCGCCGTCATCTATGACATCGACACGGGACAGTGGAGCGACGCAGGCGACCTGAACATCCCCCGCGCAGCCTTCGCGGCGACCACGCTGGCGGATGGCCGAGTGCTGGTCATCGGCGGAAACTCCGGAATGAGCATGTACGACGGCCAGGAGGAGTACGGAGGGGGCGTCCCCATCGCCTGCGCCGAGCTGTGGACAGAGGGCATCGGCTGGGAGCTGCTCGATGGCTGCTCCGATGGCGACGCCGCTGGCTCGCTCCCCTCTCAGGTCTGGTGGCCCACGCTGGCCTCCGACCCCGTCTACGGCGTCCTCGTCGTCGGCGGGCTCGACAACAGGACGCTCTCCACCGATGGCGTGACCTACTTCGCGGCCAGCCCGGAGATGTAGGCGAGCAGGGCCGGGTCGCAGAGATCGACGAGCAGGAGGTCGGGGCACGCAGCGAACAGCTCCTCGCGCGTCGACCAGCCCGTCTCGACCGCGATGGCGTGTGCAGCCCCGGCGCGGGCGCACGCGACGTCCGAGATCGTGTCGCCGATGACGACGACCTCTCGGACACGGTGGCCGCGCTCCTCGGCCCGGCGGCGAGCAAAGAAGACGAGGTCGTTCCGGTCGTCGCTGTCGTCGCCGAATGCCCCGAACTCGAAGCGCTCCCAGAGACCCACAGAGGAGAGCTTGTGGCGGGCCCCCTCGCTCCAGTTGCCCGTCAGGAGCGCGTTGACACCGAAGGGGGCCGTGGCGTCGAGGATCTCGGGGACCCCGGGCTTCAGGACGGGGACCCTCCTCGCCAGGCTCCCCTCCAACAGGGGCAGGTAGTGGCGCAACAAGCGCTCGGTGTCGCCGGGGCCGAGGGTGAGCCCAGCCAGCTCGAAAGCCTGGGCGACGATGCCCGGATCGGTGCGTCCGCCGAAGTGCACGTCGCGGAAGCCGTCTGGGACTCCATGTAGCTCTTCGAAGGCCCGATTCAGCGCCCCGCGCCCAGCGCCACCGGTGCTCAGCAAGGTGCCGTCTATGTCCCAGAGAATGAGCGTCACGTGTAGACCCCCAGGTGCTCGATCACCCCTGCGACGACGAGGTGATCGACAGGTTCGCCCCGAGCGAGAGCAGCACGCAGCTCTGTGCTGGAGAGCTGCGGGAAGGTCGGAGCCGTGGGCACCGGTGGAAAGCCGCCCCGCCCGACGATGATGGGCGTGAAGCGCTCGACGATGTCGTCCCACCGGTGCCAGAGGTGGGTCTCATCCAAGGTGTCGGCTCCGACGACCAGGCGAAACCGATGCTCCGGATGCCGCTCGGAGAGCGACCTCAGGGTGTTCCAGGTGTAGTTGGGCGTAGGCAGGGAGACCTCGATGTCCGAGACGAGGACCTGCGGACCGACCGCTCGAGCGAGGGCCTCGCACATGGCCTTGCGCGCCGCGAAGGGAGCCAGCTCCTTGTCGAATGCGTGCTCCACGCAGGGGACGAGCCACACCGAGTCAGCTCGCCTTGTCCACGTCAACCACCCCGCCACCATCGCGTGTCCGACGTGGGGCGGGTTGAAGCTGCCTCCGTAGACCGCTATCTGCATGCCGCTCTCTAGCACGCCCATGGAGACCAGGTGGACCGACCGATCGGTGTCTTCGACTCTGGTGTGGGCGGCCTCACGGTCCTCGCCGCACTCCGCGACGAGCTGCCCCACGAGGACCTCCTGTACCTCGGGGACACTGCTCGCGTGCCCTACGGCACCCGCTCACCGGAGACCGTGGTCAAGTACGCCGCGCGCGTCGCATCGCACCTCTGGGAGGGCGGCATCAAGGCCCTCGTCGTCGCCTGCAACACGGCGACCGCTCACGCGCTCCCGACCCTGCGCGCCGCGGCCACCGGTATCCCAGTTGTCGGCGTGCTCCAGCCGGGAGTGGACGCGGCTGTGGCCGTCACTCGGACTGGGCGGGTAGCCGTCGCCGGGACCGTGGGCACCATCGACAGCAACCGCTACCAGCACGCCCTGGCGGCTCGGGGGGTCGAAGCGGTCGGTGTCCCCTGCCCGCTCTTCGTGTCGCTGGCAGAGGAGGGCTGGACCTCGGGGCAGGTCCCGAGCCTGGTCGCAGAGGCATACCTCGGCCACCTGCGCGGCGGCCCCGACACGCTGATCCTCGGCTGCACGCACTACCCCCTGCTGAGAGACGTCATCAGCTCGGTCCTGCCCGGCGTGCGCCTCGTCGACTCGGCGACCGCCACCGCACGAGCGGTCGCAAAAGAGCTCCAGGCCAGCGGACTCGCGCGCTCGGAAAGCCAGGGGCGAGCACGTTTCCTGGTCACCGACAACCTCGACCGCTTCGTCGAGGTCGGCGGTCGGTTCCTCGGTGCGCCTGTCGAACACGCGGAACTGGTAGATTTGCCCGACCCCAACGGGCCATTCGCGACGCCGTGATCCGCCTCTACCACGTGCACAAGGCCTTCGGCGATGTCGAGGCCCTGAACGATGTCACGGTTCACGTGAGCAAAGGCGAGTTCGCCTACGTCACGGGCACCTCCGGAGCAGGCAAGAGCACGCTCTTGAAGCTGCTCTACGGCGCCATCCGGCCGACGAGCGGGAAGCTGCTGGTCGGCGGGGTAGACGCCAGCAAGCTGAGCTCGCGCCAACTCCCCTTCCTGCGCCGCAACATCGGCGTCGTCTTTCAGGACTTCAAGCTCATCGAGAGCCGGACCGTGGGTGACAACGTCGGCCTGGCGCTGGAGGTCCTGGGCGTGAGCCGAGCCAAGGTCGACCGACGGGTCCGCGCCGCGCTCACGGTGGTCGGGCTCGGGGGCATGGGCGAGCGCCACCCGCTGGACCTCTCCGGCGGCGAGCAGCAACGCGTCGCCGTAGCGCGCGCGATCATCAACGACCCGGCCGTCCTGCTCGCCGATGAACCAACGGGGAACCTCGACGGTGGCCTGGCCATCGAGGTCATGGAGATCCTCCTCTCCGTGAACCTGCGAGGCACCACGGTGTTGGTGGCGACCCACGATGTCGCCCTCATGGACCGCTTCCCCCATCGTCGCCTGCGCTTCGAGCGTGGCCGCCTGGTGGACCGCTGATGCTGGGCCACCTCATCCGTCGGGCCCTGCGGTCCCTTCGCGAGAACATCTACCTGAACCTGGTGGCGACGGGGGTCATCACCGCCGCGGTGCTGTTGGCCGGGGTCTACCTCGGCATCATGGTGAACCTGGGTCGGGTCGTGGACAGCTGGGACCGCGACGTCCACGTCAGCGCGTACTTCTACACCGACGTGCCCGTCGACCGGCGCTTCGAGGTCAAGGACGACATCTCGAACCTGCCGGCTGTAGCAGATGTGCGGTACGTCTCCGAGGAGGAAGCCGCCGAGTGGCTCATGGTGAAGGTCGAGGACGTCGGCCCTATCATCGAGGAACTCGGCCCCTCGGTCCTCCCCGCGTCACTCGAGATCAAGCTCAGGGAGTCGTCGACGCGACCAGGCGACATCGCCACCTTCGTCGACTCGATCGACGCCGCCGACTTCGAGTACATCGACTACGGGCAGGAGTGGGTCCAGCGCTTCAACACCTTCCTGGCGCTCTTGCAGGTCCTCGGCATCGTGCTGGGCTCGCTCATCTTCACCGCCGCCGTGTTCCTCGTCGGAAACACGATGCACCTCGTGGCCTACGCGCGCCGGCAGGAGCTCGAGACGATGAAGCTGGTCGGCGCCACCTGGACCTTCGTCGCTGTCCCCTTCATCCTCGAGGGCGCCCTGCAGGGCTTCGTTGGCTCGCTGCTCGCCCTCCTCGGCGTCTTCGTGCTCCACAAGGCCCTGGTGAACCAGCTCCAGGACACGCTGTCACTCTCTGTAGATGACGGCATGATGTTCCTCCCCCTCCAATACGTCGCCGTGCTCCTGCTGGCTGGAGTGGTGCTCGGCGTAGTCGGCTGCTCGACGAGCATCTTCCGGTTCTGGAGCCAGGCCCCATGATGCTGCTCTTGCTGTTCTTGGTGTCCGCGTTCGCCGAAGACCTCGATCCGCGGCGGACCCTCCACAAGGCCGAGCGCAACGAGCGCCGCATCCTGAGCGAACTCAACGACGTCGAAGCGCAGCTCTACGAGGTCCAGCAGGAGATCAACCAGCTCTCCGAGCGCGGCCAGGAGCTCGAGCAGGAGCGCATGCTCAACGAGGACGAGTTGATGCGCGCCCAGGCGGCGCTCGACGAGCAGGCCGACGAGATCAGCGGACTCATCCGAGCCCTCTACCACATCAACCGGCGCGGCTTCGCCCGCATCGTCTTCTCGGCGGAGGATCCCCACGACCTCCGCCGGCGCACCCGCTACCTCTCTTCGATCATCCGCGAGACCGAGGTGGTGGTGCGCCGCTTCCGGAACCAGGTCGAGCTCAAGCGCGGCGCGGTCGACCGCGTCGACACCGACCGGGCGGCCCTGGCGGCGCTGCAGGCCGAGGTCCGCTTGAAGGAGGCCCGCCTGCGAGACGACCGCGCTCGGCGCCTCGCGCTCCTGGAGGAGATCAAGACCGACAAGACCACCGCGCTCGGCGCTCTCCGCGAGCGGACCCAGGCGGGGGTGGACATGGGCGAGACGCTGGCGCTCTATGACGCCGGTGACGCTGGCAAGAGCGGCAGCGAGCCCTTCGCGACCCTGGCAGGGAAGATGCGGTGGCCGGTCAGCGGCGACATCCTGCGAGGCTACGGCCGCTACATCGACGAAAAGACCGGAGGGGACGCGAAGAACCACGGCGTCACCATCCTCGCGCCGAAGCACACACCCATTCGAGTCGTCGCCGACGGGGTGGTCAGCAACCTGCAGTTCTTCCCCGGCTACGGCCAGACCATCATCGTGGACCACGGGGACGGCTTCAAGACCGTCTACGCCCACCTCGGCAAGTCACAGGTCAAGCTCGGCAAGCAGGTCAAGCGCGGTGACGTCATCGGACTCGCCGGAGAGACCGGCGTCACCGACGGCAAGGGCTCGCGGCTCCACTTCGAGGTCCGCCGCTACGACACCCCACAGGACCCGATGCGCTGGCTGGGGTCCAAGACCTGACGTGCCTGGATCCGACGCGCCCCGTCCCGCTGTGAGCATCTGGCGGAACCCCAGCGTCAGGGCCTTCTGCGCCACCTTCGTGGTGTTCACGGCCGGCATCTTTGCAGGCAATGAAGCGGTCGTCCGGGCTGCCGAGTCGTCTCGTGCGCCCTACGAGAGCCTCGACACCTTCGCCCGCGCGATCACGCAGATCCAGACGCACTACGTCGAAGAGGTCGACACCAGCGTGCTGATCTGGGCAGCCATCGAAGGCATGGCCGATGCCCTCGACAGCCGCACACAGTTCTTCGATCCCGAGACCTACCGCGCCCTGCGGGACGACACGGAGGGGTCGACCAGCGGCATCGGCGTCCTGGTCAACGCGGCCGAGACCGGCGGCCTCCTCGTGGTGGAGGTGGTGCCCGGAGGCCCCGCGGAGCTCGGCGGTGTCGAGGTCAACGACCGCATCGTCGCCATCGACGGCGCCGACGTGCAGACCTGGACGGTCGAGGCAGCAGTAGACGTGGTCAAGGGCCCCCGTGGCACGCCTGTGGTCCTCACGGTGGTCCGCGGGGACCCGGACGCACCGCTCTTGCTCGAGGTGGTGCGAGACGAGATCCACCAGCCCTCGGTGGCCTCGCAGCTGGTAGAGCCGGGCCTGGGCTATCTGCGCATCGAGCAGTTCCGGCGCAACTCCGGCAAGGAGTTCCTCGACGAACTGGGTCACCTCCAGAGTCTCGACGGAGGCTCGCTGGACAGCCTCGTCATCGACCTGCGGAACAACCCGGGCGGGCTCCTCGACGAGGCCGTCGTGGTGGTCGATCACTTCGTCGACGCGGGGCTCATCGTGGAGACCCGCGGCCGCGAGAGTATCGACGAGCGGCACGAGGCCACCGCCGCGGGGACCGACCTCGACACGAAGCTCGTGGTCCTGATCGATGGAATGTCCGCCAGCGCCTCGGAGATCGTCGCCGGCGCCCTGCAGGACCACGGCCGCGCCACGATCGTCGGGGCTCCGAGCTACGGAAAGGGCTCGGTCCAGACCTACTTCGAGTACGAGGACGACAGCGCCCTGTCCTTGACGATCGGTCACTACTTCCTGCCCTCCGGCCGGAAGCTGGAGCGGGGCGAGGGCATCCGGCCGGACATCAGCGTCCTGCTGCTGGGACCGCCCACGCCCCAGGACGAGCTCGCGGAGGCCATCGCCGAGGCAACGCTCTCGGAGGAGGAGCGAGACAGGCTGGTCGCGATCGCGGCGCGCCTGCCAGCTGCCCGCCCGGAGCCGGGCGTGCCGAGCTTCCGCGGGAACGTGCGCGAGCGGGACGATCCACAGCTTGCCGCAGCGCTGAAGGCGGCGCGCGAGTGAGACGCGTCCTGGGCTGGGGCCTCGCCCTGGCGGTGCTGGTGGTCGCCGCCTGGCAGGTCACCTGGCATATGGCCGAGGACGTCGGCGGCGGAGAGACGGAACAGGAGGCTGCTCCAGACGCAAGGGCCTTGCGCCTGGCCCGGATCGCCGACGAGATCGTCGAGGGCGAGCTCACCGACGCCATCGTCATCTCCGACGAAGAGACCCAAGAGGACCTCTGGCCAGTGCGCCGCAAGCGGGTGCGCCTCCCGGCGCGCTTCGACCCTGCCGACCGCGCCACGCTGATCAAGAGGCTCGTGGAGGACCCGCGCTACGGTGAGGATCCTCCGCTGGTGGCCTACGTCACGACGGCGAACGAGCTCGACGTCGACATCCGCGTCTACGTCGGCAAGCGGCTGTCACACCACGTCTCCATCGAGCCCACCCTCGGCGAGGCCCACCTCCAAGACGACGTCACGCCGCTGGTGGCCATCGTCGTCACGGGGCTGGGCGTCGATGGTCGCGGCACGGCTGTCCTGAAGACCAACCTGCCCCTGACGGTAGGCATCGTGCCCTTCTCTCCGTTCGCGCTCAGGAACGCTCGGGACGCGGCCATCCAGCACAAGGAGGTGCTCATCGATCTCCAGGCCGGCCAGCCCCTCCACATCGCCATCGACTCCGTGCCCTACGCCACTGGACTGCTCGTCGGAGAGAACCCTGGCGCCGACCTCGACGACGACCTCATCGCCTCGGAGCACCTCTACCTGCTCGACGCCGCCGGGCAGATCGAGCCGATGGTCCTTCGCGAGGCGCGCAACGCCGGCATCCCCGTGCTGCGCGCCAATGAGGTGGTCACGACGGATCACGACTGGGCGGCGCGGGTCGAGCACCTCGCGGCGCGCCACGGGGCCGTCGTGCTCACAGTCAGCATCGATGACGCTCCTGGAGCCATCCGGTGGCTCGCCGCCCGCCGCTACACCCTGCGTCCAGCCTTCGCGAACGAAGTCCTCGAGCGTAGGCGATGAGTTATCGCGCCGATAGGTGACCACCCGATGAACCGCTCGATCAGCATCGTCCTGCCCGCCTTCAACGAGGCCGAGAACATCGGGGCCTCGGTCCAGCACGCGGTGGAGATCCTGGAGCATGTGGGGATCGACTTCGAGGTCATCGTCGTGGACGACGGCTCCAGCGACCAGACCCGCCAGATCGCGGACGACGAGGCCAGGGGCGACCACCGCATCCGGTGCATCAGCCACCCGCAGAACAGGGGCTACGGGGCCGCGCTGCGCACCGGCATCATGGCCTCGACGAAGGAGCTCATCTTCTTCACCGACGCGGACCTCCAGTTCGACCTCGCCGAGATCGTGAAGCTGCTCCGCTACGCGGACGACTACGACATCATCGCGGGCTACCGCGCCGAGCGCTCCGACTCCCTGCCTCGCCTCGCCAACGCCTGGGCATGGGGACAGCTCATCGATCTCCTCTTCGACCTCCGGGTGCGAGACATCGACTGCGCGTTCAAGGTCTTCCACCGCCGGGTCTTCGACGCGGTGCCGATCACCTCGGTGGGGGCGTTCGTGAACAGCGAGATCCTGATTCGGGCCCGGGCCGCTGGCTTCCGCCTGAAGCAGCTCCCGGTCGGCCACTACCCCCGTCCAGCCGGCTCGCCGACGGGCGCGAACGTAAGGGTCATCGCGAAGGCCTTCTTGGAGCTCGGGCGGCTCTATGGCGACCTGCGGGGCCTGCCCGCGCCTCGGACGTCTCCGACGATGAGCTCGCCGACGAGATCGTAGGCCGTCACCTCGGTGATCCGACAAGGCAGGATGTCACCAGCCCTCACGCCCCCCGGGGCGCTGGTGATGTAGACCTTTCCGTCGACATCCGGGGCCTGGCTCGCCAGGCGTCCCTCCAGCAAGAGCTTGGTCTCCTCGCTGACGCCGTCCACCATCACCGGGACGAGCTGTCCGAGCTGCTCGGAGTGGAGTTCCGCGCTGATTCTCGCCTGGCGCGCCATCAAGGCCTCCTGCCGCGCGCTCCGCAGCTCCTCTGGCACCTGGTCTGGCAGGCTCGCGGCGGGAGTGCCGTCCTCCTGGCAGTAGGCGAAGACCCCTACACGAGAGAAGCGCTGCTGTTGCACGAAGTCTTCGAGGACGGCGAAGTCCTCGTCGGTCTCGCCTGGGAAGCCGACGATGAAGGTCGTCCGCAGCGAGATGTCGGGCACGGCTGAGCGCACCCTGGACAGGATCCGTTCCTGAGAGCTGCGGGTGACGCCACGCTTCATGGCCTTCAACATCGGGCCCGAGGCGTGCTGGAGAGGCATGTCGAGGTAGGGCACGACCTTCGGCTCCTCGGCTATCGTGGCGAGGAGCTCGTCCGGAAGTCCGATGGGGTAGGCGTAGTGGATGCGGATCCACTCGAGGCCATCCACCCTGCAGAGAGAGCGCAGGAGCTGGGCGAGCGCCGGGCTGCCGTAGAGGTCCCGACCGTAGGCGGTGCTGTCCTGGCTGACCAGGTTGAGCTCGCGGACTCCCTGGGCCGCGAGTCGGGCCGCCTCGATGGACAGTGACTCGACGCTGCGGGATCGGAGCTTGCCCCGCAGCTTGGGGATGATGCAGAAGGAGCAGCGGTGGTTGCAGCCCTCCGAGATCTTCAAGTACGCGCTGTGGCCGGCCCACGAGTTGACGCGCGGCGCGAGCTCGTCGTGGATGTACATCGGCACGTCGACGTAGCTCCTCGGCGCGTCAGTCCTGCGGATCACGTCGGCGATGCGGTGGTACTCCCCGGTCCCGAGGAAGTGATCGACCTCGGGCAGCTCACCCTCGAGCTCGGCACCGTAGCGCTGCACCATGCAGCCGGTGACGACCAGCTTCTTGCACCGGCCCTCCTTGAACCTGGCCATCTCGAGGACGGTCTCGATCGACTCCTCGGTGGCAGGCTGGATGAACGAGCAGGTGTTGACGACGATCACGTCGGCGCCGTCAGGATCGTCGACCAGCTCGTAGTCACGCTCGCTCAGCGTGCCGACCATGACCTCTGAGTCCACTCGGTTCTTGGGGCAGCCCAGGCTGACCAGGTGGACCTTCGTCTCAGATTCCCTGGACGTCAATGGTCTCCACGCCATCCGGAGGCTCGAAGGTGAACTCCGACGCAGGGATGTCAGGGTTGAGCTTCACCGACGAGAAGGTGAACTCGTTCTCCGTGCCGAACTGGTCCACGAGGATGACCTGCTGGAGCTCGTACTTCTTCCTGGACAACACCAGCCGGACCTCCTTGTAAGGAGAGTCCTCCGCCTTCGGATCGAGCCTGACCACGAAGGCGTTCTTCTTCGCGCCTCCTTCCTTGCCCAGGAACTCCACGTCGAAGTGCTCGTCGAGATCCTCCAGGCTGTCGAGCAAGTCGATCGCGAGGCCGCCGCCGGCCTGGGACAGATCGTTGTAGACGAGCACCTGCTTGTCGGTGGGGCTGTAGATCCACATCTTCTCGCCGTCGGACACGAACAGCGTCCCACCCGGCTCCTTGGTCGAGTCCCACTTCATCAGGCGGGGTCGCTTCAGCACCACCCGTCCCTTGGTCTTCTGCTCCCCGCCCGCGCTGCGCACGACCTGGACGAAGTCGGCGCGCAGCGACTCGACGTCGCCATAGGTCCCCTCGACGGCCGCGATGAGCTCCTCGACGTTCTGGGGCTCGTCCGTACTGGCGAGCGCAGGACCAGAGACGAGGAGGAAGACGGAGAGGAGGAAGGCGAGCAACGCGCACCCCGCAAGGAGGGAGCTTTTCTGGTACCGCGTGCAAAGGCCGAGATCAAGCATCGTTGGGTCTCCTGACACCTCCAGACGGGCTGCCGGGGGGGACCATTCGTCACGCGATGTCTTTTCGCGCCTACCCCTCGATGGGCGGTACCAGGACCTTTCGGGGGCGAGCCCCGTCCGCGGGACCGACGATGCCCTCCCTCTCCATCACCTCTACGATGCGGGCGGCGCGGTTGTAGCCGATCTTCAGGCGACGCTGGATCATCGAGGTGCTGGCCTTGCCGGCCTCTGTGACGATCTGCACGGCGATGTCGTAGTTCTCGTCGTAGTCGTCGTCGGAGAGGGGATCGAGGCCGTGGTCCTCCACGACCCGGATCTCGGCGTCGTAGCTCGGCTCGCCCTGGTCGCGCCAGAACTCGCAGACCCGGGTGACCTCGTCGTCTGCGACGAAGGGACCGTGACAGCGGAGCAGCGCGGACACACCCGGCGGGAGCACGAGCATGTCGCCCTTGCCCAGCAGCGTCTCGGCGCCGTTCTGATCCAGGATCGTGCGGCCGTCTGTCTTGCTCCGGACCTGGAAGGCGATGCGCGTAGGCATGTTCGCCTTGATCAGGCCGGTGATCACGTCGACGCTGGGACGCTGCGTGGCGACGACGAGGTGCACGCCACAGGCGCGCGCCTTCTGGGCCAGCCGCACGATGGCCTCTTCGACGTCCTTGCTCGCGACCATCATCAGGTCGGCGAGCTCGTCGATCACGATGACGATGTAGGGCAGCTTCGCCGGCCTCGGCAGGGGCTGGTCCGAGGGGTGTTTGCGCGGAGCGTAGCGGCGAGCCTTGACGGGGGTCCAGTCCTCGAGCTCGCGATCGACCTTCTTGTTGTACGAGGTGATGCTCCGCACGCTCCACCGGGCGAGCAGGCGGTAGCGACGATCCATCTCGTCGCATGCCCACTTCAACGCAGCCGCCGCGAGCTTGGGCTCGGTGACGACCGGGTGCAGGAGGTGCGGGATGTCGTTGTAGAGCTCGAACTCGAGCATCTTCGGGTCGACGAGAATCAGGCGAAGCTCGTCGGGCGTGCGCGCGTAGAGCATGCTCACGAGCATCGCGTTGACGCCCACCGACTTCCCGGACCCGGTCGTTCCGCCGACCAGGAGGTGGGGCATCTTCACGAGATCGGTGACGTAGGGCCGTCCGTCCGTGGTCTTGCCGATGGCCAACGGGAGCTGTCGGTCAGCGGCGCGGAACTCCTTGCTGACGACGATGTCGCGGTACCACACCGTCTGCCGGTTCTTGTTCGGGATCTCGATGCCGACGACGCCCTTCCCGGGAATGGGGGCGACGATACGGACCCGGAGGGCGCGCATGGCCATCGCGATGTCGTCCGAGAGGCTGGCGATCTTGGACACCTTGATGCCGGCCGCCGGGAGGTACTCGAAAATCGTGATGACCGGACCGGGGCGGATCGCGGTCACCTCGCCCCGTACGTTGAAGTCGGCGAGCTTCTGGACGAGCGCTTCAGCCATGTCCTTCAGGGCGTCCTCGTCGAGCACCCCAACGCTGCGGTCGTGCTGGTCGAGCAGCGAATAGGGAGGCAACTCCCACACGATCTCGGGCTCGCTGGGCCGGGCGATGAGGTCGGCGTTGGCGTGCCCGCCGGAGACGAGATCTCCGGGCTCGATCGCCGGCTCCGGAGTCGCCCGCTTCGGAGCGGGTGTAGCTGACGCCGGCTCATGGTCGAGGTGAGGGTCGCTCACGGACGGGCGAACGAACATCGGCTCGACGACATCGAACTGGCTGGGCCTGCCGGAGGGCTCGTCGTAGACGCTCCCGTCGCCCATGACGTCCTCGCCGAGGTAGGGAGCCGCGCTCGGCTCGAAGGACGGGCTCGAATCGGCCAGCGGCAGGTCGTAGCCCTCGCTCTTTGGAGGCTCGTGGTCCTGCACGGGAGTCGCCGGTGTGGGATCCGCGTACTCGTTGACGGTCGGCACGTACTCCACCTCGACGAGTGCTCGCTGCGCGACGGCGGTCGGCACCGCGTCGCCTACGCTGGGCGCGTCGGCATCGAAGCGAACGCCGGTGATGCCGGACTCGAGCGCGACGACCGGCTCGGGGTGGTCGATGGCGATGTCCAGCCCGGATCCGACCGAGGGCGCTGCGATGGACTCGGGTCCGCTGTCGAAGACCTCGTCACCCTGATCGGCGTCTTGGTCCAGGCTCGCCTCGAGCCGCGCCTCACGTGCCTCGCGGGCCTCTGCGAGGCGCTCCCGGGCTCCACTCAGGAGGCCAGCCGACCGGGCCCATGCACCACGAGTTCCGGCCGTAAAGACGTTCCAGATGCGCGGCGTTCCGCCCTCGACCGCGTCCACGCCGCGGCCAGCCAGCGTCTCCCAGTTGATGCCGAAGACGACGGTGGCCGCCACGAGCAACAGCACCAGGACGATGACATAGGAGCCCACGGTGCCGACGGTGCCCAGCAGCATGCCGGCGGTCACGTCTCCGAGCAGTCCGCCCCTGGGGAAGTCCCCTCCGGCGTCCGGGTAGAACAACAGCGCGAGCAGGGTCGCGGCCCACCAGGTCCCGCCGATTCCTGCGAACAGGCGGCCCACGGTGGCGCCCTCCCGGCGTGCCAGGCGGAGCCCGAACCAGACCGCGACCACGCCCACGGCCCACGCCGTCAGGCCGAGGGTCTGGTACAGCAGGTCCGCGAGCAGGGCACCCCAGCGGCCGCACCAGTTCGCGACCTCCTCGACCGACGAGCGGCGGGAGAAGGCCGGATCGGTGGCCGAGTAGCTGGCGAGCGACAGCAGCGTGAAGACGCAGGTCGCGATGCCGCCCAGGAAGAAGATGGAGCGGCGGTTGTCAGGCCCGAAGGCCCCCGCCTGGGGCAGCGCCTTCACCCTCTTCTTGGGCGCGGCCTTGGCCTTGGTCCTGGTCGTGGCTCCACGCTTCGGAGCAGCCTTCTTCTTCGAGGTCGTCCTCGTTCGAGCCACGTCAGCTTCTCCCAGATCAACAACAGCAGGCACTCAGCCCCTACCGAGCGTACCGCAGAAGTATTGACACGTCATCAACGCACTTCAGGTTTCACATCAGGTTCAGCGTTCTTGACACATCCAGCGGGCCCGGTGAGGGTGAGGACGTGTCGAAGCTACGGGTGCTGGTCACTGGAGGCGCGGGGTACATCGGATCCCACGCTGCGCGGATGTTGCTGGAGCGTGGCGACGACGTGGTGGTCCTCGATGACCTGTCTGCGGGCCATGGCGAGGCGGTCGACTGTCCGCTGATCGAAGCCGACATCCGGGATCGGGCCGCGCTGCGCCGGGTCCTCGCTCGGGGCTTCGACGCGACCATGCACTTCGCGGCGAAGGCGCTGGTCGGTGAGTCGAGCCAGCAGCCTGCGCTCTACTACGACGTCAACGTGGGCGGGACCGCGGCGCTGGCATCCGCCTGCGTCGAAGCCGGCGTCGGGGCGTTCGTCTTCTCCTCCTCCTGCTCCATCTACGGCACACCGGACGACACGCCGGTGTGCGAGGACACCCCCAAGGCACCCGAGAGCCCCTACGGACGCAGCAAGTGGATGGCGGAGCAACTCCTCGAGGACATCCGGCGAGAGCGCCAGCTACCCGTGGCCTCCCTGCGCTACTTCAACGCCGCCGGCGCTCACCCGGAGGGGCACCTCGGCGAGTCGCACGAGCCGGAGACGCACCTGATTCCGCTGGCGCTGATGGCGGTCCTCGGCGAGCGCCCGCCCCTGAGGATCTTCGGACGCGACTACGACACGCCCGACGGCACCTGCATCCGCGACTACGTCCACGTCCAGGACCTCGCGAGCGCGCACCTCGCGGCCATGGACCAGCTGATCGGCGGCCACCCTGGCGGCGTCTGGAACCTCGGGACTGGCAGCGGGACCTCGGTGCTGGAGGTCCTCCGAAGCGTCGCGCGGGTGACTGGGCGAGAGGTGCCTGCGCTCGACGCGCCTCGCCGTCAGGGCGACCCGGCGCGGGTCTGGGCAAGCGCGGACCGCGCCCGCGACGACCTGGCCTGGCAGGCGCGACACACGGACATCGACGTCATCGTCGACGACGCTTGGCGCTGGGCCCGCAGCCCCCGCTTCTGAACCCAGCTGTGTCTTCAAGGGGGCACCCGGCAGAGAGCGGGCAACGAACCGCCAGCGAGGCGCAGGGCCGCCGGGGGGGTAAGCGCCGAAGGCGCGTAGCGGGACCTGCAGGGGTCCCCCTATGACTGATTCAGTACCTGAGCGTGACCAGGAATGACGCAGCCACGTCGTCGAACTCGATGGTCGCGACCGGCGGACTGTCAGCGCTCACACGGCGCTTCCAGCCCACGTTGGCGGAGAGGTCCATCCACTCGGCGGCGTTGTAGGCCAGCCCACCCTGAGTCCGGATGAACATGTCGTTGCGGTTCAGCTCGCCGACGTAGGTCTCGTAGCGGAGGCCGCCCTCGAGCTCCACACCCCAGCGGCTGGCGACGAGGCCGTTGTAGCGAGCGAAGCCGTAGTGGTAGGCGAGGTAGTTCGTGAACCAGCTGTCCTCGAAGTCCTTCTGGTAGCCGAGGCTCATGCTCTGGCCCGCCACGGGCTTCCACGTCGCCTTCGTCGTGATGAGCAGGCCGCTGAGCCCCTTCAGGTCCGTCGCCCAGCCCTCGCTGACGTTGATCTCGTCTGCGCCCCGAGCGCCGTTCGCCGCGAGCTCGGCTGCGGCGTCGAGCACCGACTGCTCGTCGTAGTCGATCTGGCCGTAGCCCCCGATCACGTTGACGACGAAGCTGTGACTGACCCGGCCCTGGACGCCAGCCGTGGCACGCCACTCGCGGCCATCGGGAATACCAAGCCGGTCGCCGACGTCTTCCACGCCCTGGCCACCGACGGCGTTGAGCGCGTTTTCCTCCCACCTGAACCAGTCCATGCCGAAGTCGACGAGCAGTGCGGTGCGCGGGAAGAAGTGCCAGTTGAGCGTGGCCTGCGGGCCATAGGCGGTACGCCTGTTGAGCCTGCTGCTGTTGCCGAAGGAGGCGCCCGGGTTTCCACCGTAGCTGTCGTAGAGGAAGTGCCCGCCGAGGTCGACGAAGAAAGAGCTGCCCGGCTGCACGGCGATGGCGCCGGTGGTGTCGCTCTTGAGGCGCGTGATCAGCGAGCCCTCGGCCCACTCCGCCTCGGTCGCGCGGTTGTCGACGGTGAAGTCCTCGCCCAGCTTCACGCCAACGATGGCGTTCGGGAGTATGCCGAGGTTCAGGTTGGACGAGATGTCGTTGTAGCGATCGAGGTTGGACCGCTGGTAGACCGGGTTCTGGTCCTTGTTCGTGAAGTAGTACTTCTTGATGCCGTACCGGGCACCGAGATCGAGGTTGATCTCGTTCGTCTGCATTCCGACCCGAATCTCCGGATTCACCAGGAGCGCGGCGCCAGAGATCGCCAGGTCCTGGTCCTCGACGAAGTACAGGTTCGTCCGGTACTCGGTGCCGATGTCGATGGACGGAACCAGCTCGGCTCGTCCGACCTGGACATGGTCCCCCGGCGCGGCTTCAGCCTGGCCGACGACCAAGGTGCTCGTCAGCGCCATCAAGCCCACTGCAGCCATCCAGTTCTGCCTCTGCGTCATTCAGGTTCCGCACGTTCAGTATGCACGAGGTGAAGACCTCGCGCAGCCAGGCACGCCTACCTCACCCGTTCGGCGTGAGGTCGCAATGCCTATTCGAAGGGAGTTGTGCCCGGTGGATCCTCGCCGATCTCATCGTTGGAATCCTCGATCGGCTCCGTGTCGTCGCCGTCGCCAAGTCCATCGTTCGTGACGTCGATCTCGGTGACGCCGGGCGCGACGCCGGACTCTCCGGAGCAGGCGTCAGCCTCGGCCTTGAACTGCTGGGCCTTGCTCTGGGCGACGCCGATCTTGCGGAACTCCAGGTCCGCGCGTCCGGTCTCGCCGGCTGCCATGGCTTCCTGCATCGCGGCGTTGCTCGACTCGACGACGCCCTTCAGGCTGACAGCGGCGTTGTACTTCTTGTAGATGCACTGGACGAGGACCGGGTCCTCCTCCGACTGCGAGTCCTTGTACATCTCTTCGAGGTAGTCGACCGTGTCGGAGATCTCCGCGACGGCGTCATTGGCGAAGCGGATCTTCTCCTTGTCCGTCGTAGCGGACGACTGCTCGAGGGTGGTGGTCGTGTCCTGCGCGAGTGCAGGGACAGAGGTCAATCCCAGAGCAAGCGCTGCGCCCAGGGCAGCGCGCGTAATGGCCTTCACGGGTTCTCCTTGCGCGTCCGTCGCCCTCGGTTGACCGAGGGGGTTGTTCGAATTCTACGTCACGCGTCCATCACCAACCGCGTATCGGCCGCTCACACGGCACTTGGAGTCTATCCCAATCCCCTGACCTGCGCAGCGCCGTGGCACCACGCTGACACCGCTTCGAACGAGATGCGCGAACCGGCGCCATGCTCAGCGGGCTCTCCCTCTGAGCCTCCTGAACGCGGAGCGCCACAAACTGTGGCGTTTTGGCCTGAGAAGCCCGTCTTGTCCGTCCCATCCGCCACACTTTGTGGCCCGCGCGACCCGCCTGGAGCTGTGGAACCAGGCAACGAAGCGACAGTGAGGCGCAGAGCCGCCGGGGGGGTAAGCGCCGAAGGCACGTAGGGGGACCTGCGGGGGGTCGCCGAACCAGGCAACGAAGCGACAGCGAGGCGCAGAGCCGCCGGGGGGGTAAGCGCCGAAGGCACGTAGGGGGACCTGCAAG
>PVBE012704785.1_pt1 | contig 54392 bp, 44 predicted proteins | sample 1631181 | NCBI WGS metagenome assembly PVBE01 (sample SAMN08397723, study PRJNA350692) | Marine metagenome, whole genome shotgun sequencing project. | isolation source: water | place: Pacific Ocean | collected 2012-04
AACATAACAGCACCGTCCCCGAAATGTCGGGTCGAGGTCCGTGGCTGGCAAGCGGGCCTGGGTCGAGGCCATGGAGGACAAGGCCATGGAAGTGTTGAACAAAGGCCGGAACCACCAACATAACAGCACCGCCCCAAAAAAATAACAGCACCGCCCCAAAAATAACAACATAACAGCACCGTCCCCGAAATGTCGGGTCCACGCCGGCGCCCAAGCCCACGCCGCCCCCGCCGCCGGCCTCCACGCTCAAGACCCGGTGCGCCTCCTACGGCTGGATCTCGACCTGCCAGAACAGCAAGGACCTGCTCTCCTGCCGCATGGCCACCAGCGCGGCCACCATCATCCACTGCCCCCACGGCTGCAAGCTGATGCCCACCGGCACCTCCGACCTGTGCAAGCCGGGTCCCACGCCGCCGCCGCCGGTGAGCTGGTCTTGCGGCAAGTCGGCCTTCAAGGGCCAGCAGCTGTGGACCTGCTCGGGCAGCGCTCGCTTTCGCTGCTTCGCCGGCAAGCCGGCCAGACAGATCTGCGCCAAGGGCTGCAAGGCCAACGCGGTGGGCACAAACGACGAGTGTAACTGAGCCGAGTCCTTCAGCTCAGGCGAAGGCCTTCCACAGCCGCGCGAAGGTGTCGGCGAACGCGCGCGTCAGGCGCGGGTCGGTGGTGACCACGATGTTCTCCTCGTTGTGGGCCGCGGCGCTGCGGGTCCAGTTGTAGGAGCCGGTGACGAGGTAGGTGTGGTCGAAGATGGCGAACTTGTGGTGCATGTGGTGCTCGCTGTGGTCCACGCGCACGGGGATGCCCGCGGCGGCCAGGGCGTCCACGTCCGAGCCGCGGTCGCTGGACTTCTCGTCGTCGGTGACGATGCGAACGCGCACGCCCCGCTGGTGGGCCTCGAGCAGGGTCCGGGAGATGCGGTCGTCGGTGATGGTGAAGACGCAGATGTCGGCGGCCCGCCGGGCGGTCTTGGTCAACGAGACGATGCGCCGCAGGCAGCGGTCGCCGGGGCTGAAGTGGGCCTCGGCCAGACGGGGCGCCACGTCGGGGGAGGCCGCGCTGCTCAGGGCCTTGACCACCTCCTCCAGCCAGTCCACCACCCGGCCGTCGCGCGGGTCGCGCAGGCGCTCGCGGGCGATGGCGAACGCCCGGTGGCGGTAGAAAGCCAGGCGCTGCTCGTCCTCGCCGTGCTCGGCGAAGATGTCGGTGATCACCTGTCGTTCCCCTCGCGAGAGGCGCCCGTCGTCAAGAGTGCGCAGCAGGATCTCGTCAACCTCGTCCCTGTTCATGCTCGCTCCTTTGTCAGCTGGGCAGCAACCTACAGCCTCCGGCCGCGCGCCTCCAGCCTTTAGTGCTATATTTGCCCTGCACCCCAACCCGGGCCAAGGAGAGACGCATGGATATGGAGATGATGTTCAAGGTGGGCGGCAAAAAGGACGAGCTGGACGACGAGGCCCAGGCCAAGGTGGCCAGGTACGTCGAGAAACGCGTGGGCGACTACCGCTGCCCGGACCACGACAAGGCCCCCACGGTCATCGTCAGCGGCACGAGCCTCAGCGACATCGGCTTCGAGGTGAAGGGCTGCTGCCAGAAGGTGATCCACCTGGTCAAGGCTCGGCTGGAAGGCTGAGCCGGACTCGCCCCTCGAGCTCCCATGCCCCGTTTACTTCCATCTCTCGCGGCCATGGCCGCCCTGACCCTGGCGGCCTGCCAGCCGGGAGGCTTCTCCTCGGAGCTGCCCGAGGGCAAGCCCCTGGGGATCGTGATCTCCCCCGCCGACGTCACGCTGACCATGGACGCGGGCAAGGCGGCGCAGCAGGCATACCGCGCCCACGGCTACTATGAATCCAGGCCGCCCGACGGCGCCGCCGGCGTCCCGGCAGGCGGGGTGGACATCACGGAGCACGTGACCTGGGCCCTGGCCAACGCCTCCATGGGGCGCTTCGTCGGCGCCACCCTGCGCACCGAGGTGGGCACCGGCAGCGCGCCGCGGCCCGCGGGGCAGGGAGGCACGACCGAGGTCACCGCCACCCTGGGTGAGGTCATCGGCCGCGCCCGACTGAAGGTCGTCTACCGCCAGAGCGTGCGCTCGCCCAAGGTGCCCGCCGACGCGGACAAGCGCTTCGCCGGGCCGGTGTCCGCCGCGCGCGCGCCGCGCATCGTCTACCCCGCCGGCGGCGTGCTGCTGCCGCCCAACCTGCACCAGCTCGAGCTGCAGTGGGACAAGGGCGCCGGCAACGACCTGTTTTTGGTCACCATCACCAGCCCGCTGCTTCAGCTGAAGCTCTACACCACCTGGAACACCTAAAACCTCACGCGGGACCTCTTCCGCGCCGTGGCCGGCACCAACCGCGAAGGCCAGGTGACCGTCCAGGTGCAGGGGACCAGCGCGGCCAAGCAGGGGTCTCGCGGCGTGTCCAAGGGCCTGATCGTCAAGTTCGCCAAGCAGGACGTGCGCGGCGGGCTCTACTACTGGATGGTCGGCAAGGGTGGCAGCATCCTGCGCTACGACTTCGACAAGCCCACGGCCAAGGCCGAGGCGTACTACACGGCCAACACCGAGCAGAAGTGCGTCGGCTGCCACGTCATCTCTCGCTCCGGCGAGACCATGGCCTTCGTGCGCAAGGGCAGCGACGGCCAGGCCGCCATCATGGACGTCAAGGGCGCCAAGCCGATCATCGACTCCCGCTACCGAGCCAACTTCCAGACCTTCTCCCCCGACGGCAAGGAGGTCATCGTCTCCTTCGACGGCACCCTCTCCCGACGGCAGGTGGCCACGGGCAAGCTGCTGGAAAAGATCGACACCAAGAAGCACCGCTCCAGCCACCCCGACTGGTCCCCCAACGGCAGCATGCTGGCCTTCTCGTTCACCGACGCCGAGAGCTTCGACACCGACGTCAAGTTCCGCAACGGCAGCATCGCCGTGATGACCCGCGTCGGCGGCAAGTGGGGCGCGCCCAAGACCCTGGTCCAGTGCGGCAAGGGCTTCAACTGCTACTACCCGACGTTCTCCCCGCTGGGCGACTACCTGCTCTACAACCGCTCCACCGGCGACACCTACTCCGACGAGGACGCCAACATCTACATCGTCAAGGCCACCGGCGGCCCCTCGCGCGCGCTGGGTCGGCTCAACGGCCACCGCATCTCCAACTCCTGGCCCCGCTGGAGCCCCTTCATCCAGCAGTACAAGGGCGGGACCCTGCTCTGGCTCACCTTCTCCTCGCTGCGGGACTACGGCTTCAAGCTCAAAAACAGCAAGGAGAAGGAGTACCTGCTCAAGACCCCGCAGATCTGGATGGCGGCCTTTGATCTGTCGGCCGCCAAGGCCGGCAAGGACCCGTCCTTTCCGCCGTTCTGGCTACCGTTCCAGGGCCACGCTCACAACCACCTGGCCCAGTGGACGGAGAAGATCATCAGCATCAAATAGCGCCTGGTTTGCGGGCAGGCCCTTACTTGATCTGATCGTCGGGCACCAGGCCCGACTCCATGGCGCCCTCCAGGCGGTGGGCGTTGCGCAGGAACACGCGGTCGGTGAAGCAGTCGTCGAGGGCGGGCAGCAGCTCGTCCACGGACTGGAAGCGCTGCCCGGGCTCGCACTCCAGGCAGCGCATGATGGTGCTGTTGGTGTCCCGCGGCAGCTCCAGGTCGGGGACGCGCCAGCCCGGCGGAATCGGCGTGGCCCCCGGCACCGGCGGCCCGTCGAAGGCCTTCTCGCCGGTGACCATCAGATAGAGCAGCAGGCCCAGAGAGTAGATGTCGCTGCGGTGGTCCACCACGCCGGTCGTGCGCTCGGGCGCCTGGAACAGCAAGGCGTCCCGGTCCAGGCCGCTGATGTTCGCCTCGATGGTGCCGTCCTCGCCCAGCTCCAGCGCCCGGCCGAAGCCCTTGAGCTTGACGAAGAGGAAGTTGTCCTCGCGCTGCACGGAGAAGCGCCCCGTGGCGCGGTCCCGCTGGATGGTCTGGCGGCGCCCCTGTTGGGGCACGAGGAAGACGCTGCGCGGCTGCAGGTTCAGGTGCAGCAGGCCCGCGTCGTGCACCGCCTCGAGGGCGTGGGTCAGCTGGCGGATGATGTTCACCGCGTCGAACAGCGGTATCTGCTCGTCCCGCTGCAGGGTGTGCTCCAGGGTGCCCCCCTCCAGCAGCTCCAGCACCTGGTACAGCGCCCCGTCCGGCGTGCGCCCGGTGTCGATGACGTCGATGACGTTGGGGTGCTGGATCATGGCCGCCAGCTGGGCCTGGCTGACGAACTGTCCCGCCGCCTCCCCGGGCTCGCTGAGGCTGGCCGGCAGAACCTTGATCGCCACCGGCTTGCCGAAGACCGTGTTCTGCCCGCTGTAGACCACGCAGCGCGTGCCCCGTCGCAGGATTTTTTGCAACTCGTAGCGGTCACCCAGCACCACGCCGATGCGCTCGACGGCCTCCTCGGAGAGCAGGCCGGCGCCGTCCACCGTACAGAAACGGAGGCTGGTCTCGCCGTAGCGCTTGTTACACCTGGGACATATCTGCGGATCGTTCATGACGATCACCCACGCTGAGTCATCGGAACCAAGATATTAGCAAGACGCGGCGCGGGAGGCCAGGGGCCCCCTTCTTCCGCGGTTTGCGGTAACATGAGCCCATGAAGCCGCTGCCATGGATGACGCTGTTGACCGCTGCCCTCATCGGTTGCGCCGGCGAGATGGTTGCCGGCGACGCCGCGACCAACGACCTGCGGCCCGGCGCCGAGGCCGGCCTCGACAGCACGCCCGGGGTCGAGGGCGGCGCGCCCACGGACGGCGCTGTGGTCAAGGACAGCGCGCCAAAAAAGGACGGCCCGGCAAAGAAGGACAGCGCGCCAAAAAAGGACGGCCCGGCAAAGAAGGACAGCGCGCCCAAAAAAGACAGCGCACCAAAAAAGGACAGCGCACCAAAAAAAGACAGCGCGCCCAAACCGGACACCAAGCCGCCCAAGCCCCTGCCCTACCCCAAGCGCACCGCCTACCAGCTCAAGGGTATCCAGCCGGACCACTGGTCCAACCGCAAGAACATCTCCGGCAACATGGCCGGCGGCGTGGCGATGAACCTCGTCTGGGCCGGCTGGGAGCCGAAGGTCAAAAAGGCCCCGTGCGCCAAGGGGCAGGAGGCCTACGCCGGTCACTGCTTTACCATCAACAAGGGCGTGGACGCCGAGATCCGCGAGTACACCAAGCTCGGCCTGGTGGTCACCGCGGTGGTCTACGGCGTGCCGGCCTGGGCCCGCAAGAGCAGCGGCTGCTCCCCGGCCACCAAGGGGTTCGAGATCTTCTGCGCGCCCAAGGACGCCGCGGACTACGGTCGCTTCGCCGGGTTCCTCGCCCGCCGCTACGACGGGCTCCACGGCAACGGGCGCATCGCCGACTTCGTGATCCACAACGAGGTGAACCACAACAACTGGTTCGACGTCTACTGCGGCCAGGGCAAGGCCTGCAACACCAAGACCTGGCTCGACACCTACGCCGCCAGCTACAAGGCGGCTTACGACCAGATCGTCAAGCACCAGCCCAACGCGCGAGTGCTGATCTCTTTGGACCACTGCTTCGGCCCCAAGTGCAACAAGCCGTCGGCCAAGAACCCGTCGCTGTCGGGCGAGACCGTGATCAAGGGCGTGGCCGCGCGGGTGGGTAGCCGCAAGTGGCGCGTGGCCTTCCACCCCTACCCGCCCAACCTGCTGGCCCCGGCGTTTTCGCCGGACGACTACCCCAAGGTGACCTACGGCAACATCGGCGTGCTGGCCGGCTGGCTGCGCAAGACCTTCCCCACGCGCAGCTCGGCCTGGGAGATCCACCTCACCGAGAGCGGGGTCAACTCCCTGTCGCCTCAATCCAGCCCGGCCAAGCAGGCCGACGGCGTCTGCCGCTCCTTTCAGAACGTGCTCGGCACGCCGGGCATCGTCAGCTACATCTACCACCGCATGAAGGACCACCCGGTGGAGGTGGCCCAGGGCCTGGGGGTGGGCCTGCACACCGCCAAGGGAACGCCGAAGCCGGCCTGGACCACCTGGGCTCTGGCCAACCGTCACGACCTCAAACCGCCCAAGCTCTCCTGCGGCTTCCAGCACCTGCCGTACACCTTGCTGACGCGCAGCTACAGCGCGTCGCGGGGGCACTGGGCCTCGTCGCGCCTGGCGCCGTCCGGCTTCAAAAAGGAGTACAGCTGGCGCCTGCTGCGGGCGCCCAAGGCGGGCACCAAACTGCTCTACGAGTGCCAGGTGGGAAAGCACAACCTGCTCAGCACCTCGGCGGCCTGCGAGAACCTGCCGCCTCTGGGGCCGGTGGGCTACATCTACACCAGCAAACAGAAAAACACCGTGCCGCTCTTTCGCTGCCGCATCGGCGGCGGCAAGGACCACTTCATCAGCGGCTCCGCCACCTGCGAGGGGCAGGTCAAGGAGATGCTGCTGGGCTACGCGATAAAGTGACGAAAGGAGAGCCATGGCCGACCGCTGGCCCGTCGATCTGCTGATCCCCCGCCCGCGCCGGTGCCACCCGACGCCGATGGTCGTGGTCGTCGCCGCCAAACCCTTCATCTTCTGTGAGGACGCGCGCGCCCAACAGGCCGGCCGCTGGCTCTGCCGGGCCCTGGCCGCAGAGGGCCTGGAGCCGCGGCTCACCGACGGGCGCTACCGGCCGTTGGCCGACCCGCCCGACGAGGAGACGTGGCACGCGGTGTTTTTGCGGGTGGACCCAAACGACGAGGCGGCCGCCGGGGTGCCGGACGCGGTGCGACACCAGGGCTACACGCTGTCAACGGGGAACGACGCCTCTTTCATCACCGGCTTTGGCGAGGCCGGCCTGCTCCACGGCGCGGCCACCCTGACCCAGCTGGTGCGGCTGCGCGTGAGCGACGCGTCGGACGGTGGCGCCGTCGTCCCCCGGTTGCGGATCACCGACTGGCCCGACTTCCCGGTGCGCGGGGTGATGCTCGACATCAGCCGCGACAAGGTGCCCTCCATGGACACGCTGGAGGCGCTGATCGATCTGTTGGCGGGGCTCAAGATCAACCAGCTGCAGCTCTACATGGAGCACACCTTCGCCTACGCCGGCCACGAGAAGGTGTGGCGCGACGCCAGCCCCCTGACCGCCGAGGAGGTGCAAGCGCTGGACGCGCGCTGCGCCGAAGGCGGCATCGACCTGGTGCCGAACCAGAACAGCCTGGGTCACTTCCACCGCTGGCTCAAGCACGAGCCCTACCGGCAGCTGGCCGAGCGGCCAGAGGGCTTCGACCACCCCTTCAGCCGGGTGCCCGAGCCGTTCTCCCTCTGCCCCGAGGACCCCGGGGCCCTGGAGCTTCTGGCCGACCTCTACGACCAGCTGCTGCCGAACTTTCGCGACACCCTGTTCAACGTGGGCCTGGACGAGACGATGGACGTCGGCACCGGCCGCTCGTCCGCGGCCTGCGAGGAGCGGGGCACCGTGGAGGTCTACCTCGAGTATTTGCTCGAGGTGCACGCGCTGGTGCGCAGGCGCGGGCGGACCATGCAGTTTTGGGGCGACATCATCATCAAGCGGCCGGACCTCATCGACCGTCTGCCCGAGGACGCCATCGCCCTGGAGTGGGGTTACGAGGCGGGCCACCCCTTCGAGCGCCACGCGCCCTGCTTCGCCTCGTCGGGCCGGGCGTACTACGTCTGCCCCGGCACCTCGAGCTGGAACAGCCTGGGCGGGCGGGTGCACAACGCCCTGCACAACCTGGCCCGGGCTGCCACGGTGGGCCATGAGCACGGAGCCTCGGGGTACCTGATCACCGACTGGGGCGACTACGGCCACCTGCAGCCTTTGCCGGTGAGCTACCCGGGCTTTTTGGCCGGGGCGGGCTTTTCCTGGAGCACCGACGCCGCGCGGCAGCCCGACGAGCTGCCCCTGGTGGAGCTGCTGGCGGCCCACGCCCCCGAGCTTGGCGACGGCGGGGCCCGGGCCCTGGTGCAGCTGGGCGACGCCTACCGCCGCACCGGCGCCGAGCCGGTCAACGGCACCGTGCTCTTCTGGTTGCTGCGCTTCGCCGACGGCGACCTGCGGCACCGCCGCTTCAGGGACCTGTCGGCGGAAGGGCTCGCCCGGGCCGAGGCGCACCTGGCCGGCGTGGCCGGGCGGCTTGACGAGCTGGACGACGCCTCACCGCGGGTGCGAGCCGAGCTCGCCTGGGTCTGCGGCCTGCTGGCCTGGGCCGCCCGCCTGGGCCAGGCGCGGCTGGAGCATGGCGCCGCCGACTCCACAACGCAGCTGCCCGCCGACGCCCGCGCCGCCCTGACCGCGGAGCTGGAGCCGTTGATCCGGCAGCACGGCCCGGTGTGGCTGGGCCGCAACCGGCCCGGCGGCCAGGCCGACTCGTTGACCTGGCTCACCCGCGTGAGGGACCTGCTGTCGTGAGCGACCATGCAGCCCGCTGACTGGGTGGTGGTCCTGCTCTACATGAGCGCCGTGCTGGCGCTGGGCCTCTACATGGCCCGGGGCCAGCGCACCAAGCGGGACTACTTCCTCGGCGGCCGCGCCCTGCCCTGGTGGGTGGTGGGCCTGAGCATCGTGGCCACCTAGACCAGCGCGCTGACCTTCGTCGGCGTGCCGGCCATGGCCCTGGGCACCCTCTCCTTCGACGCCGCGGGCCAGCTCCGCGTCACCGGCGGCAACATGCTGTTCTTGCAGATCGCGCTGGGCTACGTGGCCGCGCGGATGATCGTGGCCACGGTGATGGTGCCCCACTACTTTCGCGGCGACGTCTACACGCCCTACCAGGTGCTGAGCCGTGCCTTCGGCGCGCCGCCGCGCTACCTGGCCGCGCTGCTGTCGCTCTGCTCCATGTGCCTGCAGGCCGGCGTCCGCGTCTACGTCACCGCCATCCCGGTGATGGTGGTCATGAGCGCGATCTTCCCCTGGTGGGGCATCTGGTGGTCCGTGGTCTCGTTCACCGTGGTGGCCATCGCCTACACCGCCGTGGGCGGTATCCGCGCCGTGGTCTGGACCGACATGGTGCAGTTCTTCGTGTTCTTCTGCGGCGGCCTGTTCGCCGTGCTCTACATCCCCTCGCTGCTGCACGGCGAACTGGCCGCCCCGGGCGGCGCCACGGGCTGGGCCGCCCTGCTGGAGGTGGGGCGGCAGAAGCTGACCTGGCTGCACTGGGGCCTGGCGCCCCGGATCGACGGCCAGGGCTTTTGGGCCTGGGCCGCGGCCAGCGCCGCCGAGCTATTGGGCGGCGACTTCAACATCTGGATGGGCCTGGTGGGCGGCACCGTGGGCGTCATGGTGAGCCACGGCGCGGACCAGCTCAACGTACAGAGGGTGCTGGCCTGCCGAAACGCCCGCGGCGGGCAGCGGGCCCTGGCGCTGTCGGCGGTGATCATCGCGCCGCAGTTTTTGATCTTTCTGCTGGTGGGGGTGGGGCTGTACGCCTACTACACCCTCAACGGCTTCGACTTCGGCGGGCTCATGCCCTGGGATCCCACGGCGGCGGCGGCGAAGCCCAAGGCCGACTTCGTCTTCCCCATCTTCATCATCACCTGCGCGCCGGTGGTGGTGCGGGGCCTGCTGGTGGCCGGGATCCTCGCCGCCGCCATGTCCAGCCTCACCTCGGCGCTGACCGCCATCTCGTCGGTGGCCATCATGGACCTGCTGCAGCCGCTGACCGGCCTGCTCAAGGGCGCCAAACAGGAGGTGGCCCTGGGGCGCGCCGGCACCCTGCTCACGGGGGTGCTGCTGGTGGGCGTGGCCTGGTGGGCCAAGGACGCGCCGCTGATCTTCAACCTCGTCTTCCAGTTCGCCGGCGTCTTCTCCGGGGCCAAGCTGGGCGCCCTGCTGCTGGCCATGCGGCGCGACCGGGAGGGCGGCCGCCCCGGGCCGGTGGTGGCCGGCATGCTGGCCTCGGCCGCGGTGATGGCCTGCGTGGTGGCCTGCACCCGGGCGGGGTACCTGCAGATCAACTGGCCCTGGTATCCGGCCCTGGGCACCCTGGTCTGCGTGGCCGTGGCGTGGGCGGCGAAGGGTGTTAGGATGCGCCCATGAGCACCTTCACCCGGCGGACCCTGGGCCGCACCGACCTGACCGTTGGCCCCCTGGGCCTTGCCAGCAGCTACGGCGCCCCCACGGCGGCCTTCGAGGAGGCCTTCGAGCGCGGCTGCAACTACTTCGTCTGGGGCAGCTTCCTCAAGGGGCGCAAGTCCTCCATGAGCAAGGCGGTAAAGAACATCGGGCCGTCGCGGCGCAACGAGCTGGTGCTGGCGATGTACACCTACTGGCACAGCACGACCCTGATGCGCTATTCGGTGGAGCGCGGCCTGCGCAAGCTCGGCACCGACTACCTGGACGTGCTGATCCTCGGCTACTTCTCCAGCCGCCCGCGCCAGGGTCTGCTGGACGTGGCCATGGACCTCAAGCAGACCGGCCTGGTGCGGCACATCGGCCTGTCGGGTCACAACCGCAAGCTCTTCCCCGACCTGGCCGAGGAGGGGCTGCTGGACGTGATGCACGTGCGCTACAACGCAGTGCACCGCGGCGGCGAAAAGGAGATCTTCCCGCTGCTGCCGGACCGCGACCGCCCCGGGGTGGTGTCGTTCACCGCCACGGACTGGGGCAAGCTGCTGAAGCCGAAGAAGATGCCGGCCAACACCGACGCGCCCTCGGCGGGCGACTGCTACCGCTTCGTGCTGAGCAACCCGGCGGTGGACGTCTGCCTCACCGGCCCCAAGAACCTCGAGCAGATGCGGGAGAACCTCGACATTTTGGACCAGGGGCCCATGAGCGGCGGCGAGCTCAAGCGCATACGGCGCATCGGGGACCATATTTACGGGCGCAAGACGGGCTGATCCGTACCGGCGGTTGGAAGTCGGTGAATGGTTGACTATGATGAGGAATGGATCGCGGTCGGTTTCGGCTAACGGTGGCTGTGGTGGCACTGCTCCTCTGGAGTATCGGGGGCGGGTGTCACCTGGCCTTCCCCTACGAACCCGCCGCTGACGCCGGACCCGGCGACGCCGCGGCGCCCCTCGAGCGCGACGGCCCCCTGGCCAGAGACCAGGGCCCGCCGCCCGGCGACGCCCCGCCCCCGCCGCCTGACGTGAACCCGCCTCTCGACGTGCCGCAGCCGCCGCCCGATGTCGCGCAGCCGCCGCCCGATGTCGCGCAGCCGCCGCCAGACGTCAGCCCGCCGCCGCCTGACGTCAAACCGCCGCTGCCCGACGTCCCGCCCGACCTGAGCGCTCCTCCCGCGGACAAGGGCGCCCTCAAGTGGACCACGCACAAGGCCGCCCTTGGGATACGTGAACCTGCGGGGCGTCTGGGGCAGCGCGCAGACCGAGGTCTACGCCGTGGGCGCCGCCGGCACGGTGGTGCGCTACGACGGGTACAAGTGGCACAAGTTTGCCTCAAGCGCGCTGGGCAAGGACGACCTCACCGGGGCCTGGGGGTTCCCGAACCCGAGCGCCCGGTGGTTCGTGATCTCCTCCGCCAGCGGCAAGATCTACAAGGTCGACGTCAGCGCCAAGGCCGTCAAGCAGGTCTACAGCACCCCCATGGAGATGCTCGGCGTGTTCGGCGCCTCGGCCAACAATGTGCGCGCGGTGGGGGCCGGCGGCAAGATGGCCTACCAGAGCACGCCCTCGTGGAAGACCTCCATCGGCGTCACCCCCAAGGACCTCCAGGGGGTGTGGCTCGCGCCGGGGGGAGAGACCGTGGCCGTGGGCGATGGCGCCACGGTGGTCCGCTATTTCCACGACGGCGCCAAGTGGAAGTGGGACAGCCGCGCCGCCGTGCACCCCAGCAACTGCCGGCTCAACGCGGTGTGGGGCAGCGGGCCCGGCGACGTCTACGCCGTGGGCGACAAGGGGTGCGTGCTCCGCCTGGATCCGAAGACCAACAAGTGGCACCAGCCCAACGGCAGCGCCCACGTCGGCCTGGAGTGGAACGGCATCTGGGGCAGCGGGCCCAGCGACATCTACGTCGTCGGCTACAACAGCAGCGACGCCCTCAAGGGGCAGATCCTGCGCTTCGACGGCAAGAGCTGGAAGCTCTACACCCACGCCACCGGAGATCCCACGGTGCGGCTGACAGCGGTGTGGGGCGACGGCAAGGGCAGGGTCTTCATCGTGGGAGACTACCAGGTCATCATCAGCAACTGACCGCGCCCGGTCAGCCGGTGACGTAGACGAAGGTCAACAGCAACGACAGCCCGGAGACCAGGGGGATGAGGACCCTGGCCAGCAGGCCGTAATGGATGAACGACTTGCTGTAGGTCACCAGCAGCACGATGAAGCTCACCAGCTGGGTCACCAGCACGAGGAAGATCACGGCCGAGGGGCCGTCGGCGGCCGTCAGGATCAGATCCACGACCAGGCCGAGGACAATGACCACAGTGAGGGCGTAGGTGATCACCTGACCGATGGTGAACCGGCGCAGGTCCGGCATGGAGACACGAGCCATGGGTCATCTTTTCTTCGCGGCGGTCCCCTGTCAACCGATCGTGTACACTCGAGTGATGCTCAGACGCCTACTGCTCATCGGCCTGTTGGCCTCTTTGGCCTCTTTGGCCGCCTGCAGCGACGACGGCCAGCCCGCGGATAGCGGGGCGCCGGACCTCACCGCGGACCGGGGGATGGACGCCGGCCAGCCCGACGCCGGGCGCGACCTGCCGGCGGACCGGGGTCAGCCCGACGCGCCGGCCGACGCGGCCAAGCCAGACGCGGCCAAGCCAGACGCCGCCAAGCCAGACGCGGCCAAGCCAGACGCGGCCGTGCCAGACGCGGCCAAGCCAGACGCGGCGCCGCCGCCCTGCGTCAAGGGCGCGGTGTGCAGCGTCAAGGGCGGCTGGTGCTGGGACAACCCGCGCCCCGTGGGCTACGCCGTCTATGGCCTGCACGGCAACAGCGCCAAGAACGTGGTGGCCGTGGGCAACCACGGCATGGTCACCCGCTTCGACGGCGCCGCCTGGACCTTCGCCGGCCTGCTGGACGTCAAGGGCTTCGAGCTGAAGGCCGTGTGGGTCGCCGCCACCGGTGAGGTCTTCTCCGTGGGGCGCATGGGCGTGATCCAGCGCCAGGCCAAGGGCGCGTGGACCGCCATGAGCTCGGGCACCTCCCTGGGGCTGACCAGCGTCTGGGGCAGCAGCGCCACCGACGTCTGGGCCGTGGGCGACATCGGCATCCTGCGCCACTACGACGGCGCCAAGTGGTCCAAGGTGGCCAGCAACACCAAACAGAACCTGCTGGCCGTGTGGGGCGCCGGCCCGACGAGCGTCTTCGTGGTGGGCGACAACGGCACGGCCCTCATCCTGGACAAGGGCACCTGGAAGCAGTCCAAGACCGGCGTGCCGCAAAACCTCAACGCCCTGTGGGGCAGCAGCGCCACCAACGTCTGGGCCGCGTCCCACGCTGCGCTGGTGCACTACAACGGCAGCAAGTGGACCACGGTGACGCCGGGCGGGCCGGGGGGCTCGTCGGCCTACTTCGGGCTCTGGGGCAGCGGCGCCAGCGACGTCTACGCCGTGGGCGGCAAGGGCGCGGTGGCCCACTACGACGGCAAGGCCTGGACCAAGGTCAAGGTCCCGTCGACGCAAAAGCTCAAGGCCGTCTGGGGCAGCGGCCCCACCGACGTCTGGGTCGCCGGCAACGCGACGGCCCCCTACAATGTGAACCACCTGCTGCACTTCGACGGCAAGGCCTGGACCAACGTGGCGGGCGGCTTCACCGCCCACCTCGAGGACGCCTGGGGCCTGGGCAACGCCGTGCTCGCCGTGGGCCACGTCAACAGCACCGGCAACCCGGGGATCGTCATGCGTAACCCGGGCTGCGCGTGGCAGGTGGTGGCCACCCCGAGCTTGAACAGGCTCGGCGCCGTGTGGGCCAGCGCTCCCACCGACATCTGGGTCGGGGACGACAAGGGCAACGTGGCCCGCTACGACGGCGCCAAGTGGACCGCCAGCGCCGCCGCGGCCAAGGCCGTACGTGGAATCTGGGGTACCGGCCCGACCAACGTCTACGCCGTGGGGCTCAAGGGCACCCTGGCCCGCTTCGACGGCAAGGCGTGGAAGGCCATCTCCTCGGGCACGACCAACGACCTGCAGGGTATCTGGGGCAGCGGCCCCACCGACGTCTGGGTCGTGGGTGAAGCCGGCACCATGCTGCGCTACACCGGCAAGTGGTGGACCTCCTACAAGACCGCCTCGATGACCCACCTCAACGACGTGTGGGGCACCGGCCCGACCAACGTCTACGCCGTGGGGCACGTGGGCGCCATCATGCGCTTCGACGGCAAGACCTGGAGCGCGGCCAAGGGCTCCAGCCCGGGCAACTTCCACGGCGTCCACGGCGCTGGCCCGAACAACGTGGTGGTCGCCGGCAGCCACGGCGAGGTCTGGCGCTTCGACGGCTCCAAGTGGACCGCGGACAAGATCCCGGTCAAGGGCACCATGAAAGATGTCTGGGTCAGCCCCGGCGGTCAGATCACCCTGGTGGGCCCCTCGGGCACGGTGATCAGGAAGTACAAGCCGTAGTAACGCTCACAGTTTATCACTCAGGCGGAATACCACCTGCTTGGCGCCGTCGAGCTTCTTCAGCGGCGTGGTGCCCACCACGGTCTTGCCCTTGACCTTCTTGACCGTCACCTGGCCGAATTTGACGTAGGCTCCGGTCTTGGGGTGGACGACGTAGCCGGTGGTCCACTTGACGTCGACGCCGTCGGGGCAGGTCATGGTGATGGTGCTGCCACCCTTTTTGTTGGCCCGCAGCTTGAGGATATCGCAGCGTATGGTCTTGCGCAGCGGGACCTTCTTTTTGGGCGGGTGGAGCCGCACCTCGATGGCCTGGTCACCGGTGGCCGACGCGACGGGGGCGCCCTCGGCCACGCCGGCGCCGCCCACCGCCGTGCCCAGGGCCAGGGCCGCTGCCGCCGCCCGGGCCATGCGCGCCAGGGACCTGGCCGACAGAAACTCCGGCTCGTGCACCTCGTCGGCCTCGCCGTGGACGTGGACCCGCAGCCGGCGCCCGGCCACCTCCAGCAGGTCCTGGTCCAGCAGCAGCACCGGCTTTTCGGCCGGCGCCTCCAGGGTGCGGCCGCCCCGGCGCACGGTGATCTGTGGCGCGCCGTCGTTGCGGTAGATCACCAGCCGCCCGTCCAGCGAGACCCATATTTCATACGCCTCGGGGCCATCCGGCATCCACTTGACCCCACCCTGCCGGTCCAGGGTCAGCCCCGGCTGTTCGCCGGGCAGGGCCACGCAGCGCAGGTAGCGCTCGTCGTCCTTGGGTGCGTCCAGGTCCTCGAGGCAGATGGCCAGCGGTGTGGGGGTCGTCGTCGTTGTCATCAGTCGGTACCTCCATCCTTGGGAGCCACGCCGGCGTCCGGCTTGGGCGGCGCGCCGCCCGAGGCCGTGGTGTCGAGGCAGAAGCCCTTGGGGTCATGGGTGTTGGATAGCACCGTGCCGGACGTGTCGCGACAGGACATCTTGGTGCTGTTGGTCTTGTCGCCGAGGATGGCGCAGGTGGACACCGTGGAGCCGATGCCCGCCGCCGAGCAGGGCATGAACGGCCCCAGGTCGCACACCGGGCCGGTGGAGCCGGTGCCCACCGAGCGCACCACCACGCGGCTCCAGTCGCGGCACTCGTAGTCGCCCAGCTTGTCCTTGGCGTTGCCGCGGCAGTCCGACGCCTTGGTCAGGCTGCAGCTCTTTTGGCACAGGCCGGTGGTAAAGAGCTTGTTGCAGACCGTGCCCGTGGGGCACTTGGCCTGGGACAGGCTGCTGGCGAAGACGCAGTTGGAGATGCCGCAGTGGCCGTTGCGCCAGCGCAGGCGACATGCCCCCGCAGTGCAGACGTTCTTGGTGCAGGTCCCCGAGCAGCACTCGCTGTTGAGCTTGCACGACGAGCCGCCCTTTTTGCGGTACTTGGTGTCGTCGTACTCCAGGTTGCAGCTCATGCCGTTGCCGCAGTCGGTGTCGCCGGCGCACGCCGCGCCCACGTTCACCCCGGTCTTGCCCTGGGTCTGGGCCTTGCAGATGCCGCTGACCTTGTCGCAGGAGCCGGTCTTGGCGCAGATGCCGTCGGCGCTGAAGGTGGTGTCAGAGGAGTAGGCCAGGCAGGTCTGGCCCGTGGGGCAGTTCTTCTTGTTCACGTCGCACTTGGTCCCGGTGGTGACGTTGCAGTCGGCGTCCTTTTCGCAGCCGGAGCTTTTGGGGTAGAGGCAGATGCCCTGGCCGCGCAGCCCCACCATGGCCCCCGACTGGGGGTGGCAGGTCACCGTGGAGGCGCACTCGTTGCAGCCCAGGGCCGGGCGGCAGCGGTGCATGCAGAGGTACATCGTCGTGCCGTTGGACAGGGGCACGCCGGCGCAGACGTTGGCCGGCTGGCCGGGGCAGTTGTCCTCGTTGATGGTGGTGCTGGGGTTGTCGGCGGTGCACTGCCTGGAGCAGACCCCGGTGGTGCCGGTGAGCAGGCAGAGCAGCCCGGTGCCGCAGACATACGAGGCGTTGGCGCTGGTGCACGACTTGCCCACGGTGCCGGAGAACGTCTTGCACTTGGCGCAGGCGCCGGTGGTCTGGGTCCAGGCGTAACGCGCCTTGGTCGGGGTGCACACGCCGCAGCCGCCGGCCTCCTTGTCGCCCGTCTTTTTGCAGGCGCCGCCGATGAGGCAGGCGGCGGTGCCCTTGACCGTCCAGGCCACCGGGTTGACCGCCGGGTCGCACTCGGCGCAGCCGCCGGGGTGCTTGGCCGCCTTGGCGTGGCACTTGCCGCCGATGTAGCACTTGCCGGCCTCCAGGCTCCAGGCCGTGGTGCTCTGCTTCGGGTCGCACACGCCGCAGCTGACCTTGGGGTCCTTGGCGCCCGACGTGTAGCACTTGCCGGCGATGAGGCACTGGGTGCTGGTCAGCGGCGTCCAGGTCGACGTGCTCTTGGTCGGATCGCAGTGGCCGCAGCCCGTGGAGTCCTTGACCCCGGCCTTGTAGCACTTGCCGCCGATGAGGCACATCTTGGGCAGCGAGGTCCAGGCCGTGGTGCTCTTGGTCGGGTCGCAGGTGCCGCAGCCCGTGGCGTCGACGTCCTTGGGCTTGTAGCACTTGCCGTTGATGAAGCAGCTGTTGGTGATGGAGGTCCAGTTGCTCTGGGTCTTGGACACGTCGCAGGTGTAGCAGGAGCCGCCGGGGTGGTTGGCGCCGTCCTTGTAGCAGGAGCCGCTGATCAGGCAGTAGTCCTTCTTCAGCTTGTTGCCGAGGCAGCCGCCCTTGCCGTCGCACAGATCGGTGGTGCAGCTGTACTTGTCCTGGCACTGGTTGCCGTAATAGGTGCCCTTGCAGGTGCCGCTCTGGCAGTAGTCGTTGCTGGTGCAGGCGTTGCCGTCGTCGCAGGCCCCGCCCGTGGCGCCGGTCCACTTGGTGTTGTTGGTGATCCCGCCGTCGGTCTCCAGGGGGTTGCACTGCACGCAGGCCTCGCCCGGCTTGCGGTCCCCCTTGTTGAAGCAGCAAAAGATGGTGGCGGTCTCGATGCCCGCGTCGCCCGTGGCCGCGCCGCCGTCCAGCTTCATCGTCTTGCAGGTGGTGCCCTTGGGCACCCGCACCGGCAGCTTGCAGAAGCCCTTCTTCGGCGTGTTCTTGCACAGGCCCTGGCCCGCGCAGGTGTCCACGGTGCAGGCCAGGCTGTCGTCGCAGCTCATCACCGACGAGGGCCGGCACCAGCCGTCCTTGTCGCACACCGGGTTGATGGCGCAGGGGTCGTGGGCGTTGCAGGCCTTGCCCGGCTCCTTGCAGGGGTACAGCTTGTAGCCGTCTGGCAGGCCGCTTTTGTCGATGTCCTTGGCTCCGTTGTTGCCGTCGGCGGTGCTGGCGTCCTTGTCGGATGCGTCGTCGTCGGAGCAGGCGCCCAGCGCCAGCGCAAGGCAGATGTAGACTAACCAGGTCTTCATGGCATCGTCCCCTGAGTTGTGGCTGATACAACCAGGGTACGACAGTTCACCCCGGGTGGAAAACCGTGTTTGCGGTGTTGGGCGGCGCCCCTTCGCGGGACAGGCCATGGCCGCCTCCCCACAACATGCTATCGTTGTGCCCCAAAAAATGGAGGAAACATGCCGGTATTGATCAGAGGGGGAGTCGTGGTGAACTCTGACGGAGAGACGCGGGCCGACGTGCTCTGCAGCGACGGGCGCGTGGCGGCCGTGGGGCCGGACCTGGAGTCCCCGGGCGGCGAGACGCGGGTCATCGACGCGGGCGGGGCCTACGTGATGCCCGGCGGCATCGACCCCCACACCCACATGGAGCTGCCCTTCATGGGCACCGTGGCCTCGGAGGACTTCTTCACCGGCACCTCGGCGGCGCTGGCCGGGGGCACCACGATGATCATCGACTTCGTCATCCCCAACCCGGGCGAGGCGCTGCTGGAGGCCCACGAGCGCTGGCGCGGCTGGGCCGAAAAGGCCGCCTGCGACTACTCGTTTCACGTGGCCATCACCTGGTGGAGCGAGCAGGTGCGCCAGCAGATGGGCATCCTCTGCCGGGAGCACGGCGTCAACAGCTTCAAGCACTTCATGGCCTACAAGGGCATGATGATGTGCGACGACGAGATGCTGGTGGACAGCTTCAGCAGGGCCCGGGAGCTGGGCGCGCTGTGCACGGTGCACGCCGAAAACGGCGAGCTGGTCGCCCGCCTGCAGCAGGCGATGATCGACGACGGCATCACCGGGCCCGAGGCGCACCCGCTGTCGCGGCCGCCGGCCTGCGAGGGCGAGGCCGCCAACCGCGCCATCCGCATCGCGGAGGTGCTCGGCACGCCGCTGTACGTGGTGCACACCAGCACCGCCGACGCCCTCGAGGCGATCACCCGGGCCCGCAACGCCGGCCAGCAGGTCTTCGCCGAGGTGCTGGCCCAACACCTGGTGCTGGACGACTCGCTGTACCGCGACCCGGACTGGGCCGCGGCGGCGCACTACGTCATGAGCCCGCCGCTGCGGCCGCTGGGGCACCAGCAGGCGCTCTGGCGTGGGCTGCAGGCGGGCATGCTGCAGACCACGGCCACGGATCACTGCTGCTTCTGCACGGAGCAGAAGAGGATGGGCCAGGACGACTTCCGCAAGATCCCCAACGGCACCGGCGGCGTGGAGGACCGCATGTCGGTGCTGTGGCAGCACGGCGTCAACACCGGCCGGCTGACGCCCAGCCAGTTCGTCGCGGTGACCTCCACCAACACCGCCCGCATCTTCAACATCTACCCGCGCAAGGGCGCCATCCAGGTCGGCGCGGACGCCGACATCGTCATCTGGGATCCGAAGCTGAGCCGGACCATCTCCGCCGAGACCCACCACCAGAAGGTCGACTTCAACGTCTTCGAGGGCATGGAGGTCGAGGGCAACGCCGCCGTCACCCTCAGCCGGGGCGAGGTGGCCTGGGAGGACGGCCAGCTGACCACCCGTCAGGGCGCCGGGCGCCACGTCGAGCGGCCCTGCTTCCCACCCTACTGGGAGGCCCAGATGCGGCGTAACGCCGCCGTCGAGCGCACCGCCGTGGAGCGCGGAGGAGGCGACCGATGAGGGGCAAGCTAACGCGGCAGCGCAGCGAGAACCGCTTCGAGGACTTCAAGAAGCCGTACAGCGAAGGGCAGGCGCTTGCCGAGGCAAACCGCTGCCTCTACTGTCACGACGCGCCCTGCATCACCGCCTGCCCCACCGAGGTGGACGTGCCGGAGTTCATCCGCAGGATCTCCAGCGGCAACCTGCTCGGCGCGGCGCGCACGATCCTCGAGGCCAACGTCCTCGGCATGAGCTGCGCCCGGGTCTGCCCCGTGGAGGTGCTCTGCGCCGGAGAGTGCGTGTTCAACGAGATGGGCAGCCCGCCGATCCAGATCGGCAAGCTGCAGCGCTTCGCCACCGACGCGGCCCTGGAGGAGGGCTGGCCGCTGTTCGAGGCCGGCCCCGATAGCGGCAAGAGCGTCGGGCTGGTGGGCGGAGGTCCGGCGTCGCTGGCGGCGGCCCACGCCCTGCGTCGCAGAGGTCACGCCTGTACGATCTACGAGCGGCGCCAGGTGCTCGGCGGGCTCAACACCTGGGGCGTCGCGCCTTATAAAATGCGCGCCGACAAGTCCGTGGAGGAGGTGGACTGGTTGCTGTCCATCGGCGGCATCGACGTGAAGCTCGGCGCGGCGGTGGGGGACGAGCCGGGCTGGGGCGACCTGGCGGCGCGTCACGACGCGCTGTTCCTCGGCTTCGGCCTGGGTGAGGACCGCTGGCTGCACGTGCCCGGCGCCGACCTGCCGGAGGTTGAAGGGGCGGTGAGCTACATCGAACGGATGAAGCTGGGGCAGGTGGACACCGACCGCACGACGAGGGCGGTGGTGGTGGGCGGCGGCAACACCGCGGTGGACGCGGTGCGCGAGCTCATCGGGCTCGGCTTCACCGACGTCATGATGCTCTACCGCGGCGACGAGGCGAGCATGACCGGCTACGAGCACGAGTGGAACGCGGCCAAGGTCGCGGGCGCCCGGGTCAAATGGCGAGTGCTGCCCGAGGCCTTCGAGGGGGCCGGGCGACTGCAGCGCGTGCGCTGCGCGCGGCTGGACGAGGCCCGCCGCCCCCTGGCCGACGAGGAGCTGTCGGTGGACGCCGGCCTGGCGCTGATCGCCATCGGCCAGTCGCCGCTGACTGGGCTGGTGGCTGACCTGGAGGGGATCGAAGCGCGAGACGGCAAGCTGGCGGTGGACCAGCGGGGAGCCACGGGGCGCCCGGGGGTCTTCGCCGGCGGCGACTGCGCCAACGGCGGCAAGGAGGTGGTCAACGCGGTGGCCGAGGGAGAGCTGGCCGCCGAGGGGATCCACGAGTATCTGAAGCAAGGAGGAGACAATGCCTGACCTGACCACCAACTGCGCTGGCATCCGCTCCGCCAACCCGTTCTGGCTCGCCTCGGCCCCGCCGGCCAACTCCGGCGACCAGGTGCTGCGAGCCTTCGAGGCGGGCTGGGGCGGGGTGGTGTGGAAGACCCTCGGCACCCCGATCCAGAACACCTCCAGCCGCTTCGGCTCGATTAATAACCGCAACTCGCGCGCGGTGGGGTTCAACAACATCGAGCTGATCACCGACCGCCCGCTGGAGACCAACTTCCGCGAGATCTACGAGGTGAAGAAGCGCTTCCCGGATCGGGCCATGGTGGTCTCGTTGATGGTGGAGAGCCGCGAGGAGTGGCAGGAGATGGTCAAGCGCTCCATCGACGCCGGCGCCGACGGCCTGGAGCTCAACTTCGGCTGCCCCCACGGCATGTGCGAGCGCGGCATGGGCTCCGCCGTGGGTCAGGAGCCGGCGGTCAACGAGCGGATCACCTCCTGGGTCGCCGAGTGCTCCAGCGTGCCGGTGCTGGTCAAGCTGACCCCCAACGTGGGCGACATCGTGCCCCACGGCCTGGCCGCCCAGCGCGGCGGGGCCGACGGCGTGTCGTTGATCAACACGATCAAGAGCATCATCGGTGTGGACATCGACAACTTCGTGCCCCTGCCCGCCGTGGACACCCGGGCCACCAGCGGCGGGTTCTGCGGCGCCGCGGTCAAGCCCATCGCGCTGCACATGGTGACTCAGCTGGGCAAGGACCCGGGCTTCCAGCTGCCGATCTCCGGCATCGGCGGCATCTGCAACTGGCGCGACGCGGTGGAGTTTTTGTTGCTGGGCGCGGCCTCGGTGCAGGTCTGCACGGAGGTCATGCTGCGGGGCTACCGCATCATCGACGACATGCTCGAGGGGCTCACCGACTACATGCGGCGCCACGGGTTCGCCACCCTGGACGACTTCATCGGCAAGGCCCTGCCGGCCTACTCCGACTGGGGTGACCTGGACATCAACCACGAGACGGTGGCCCGCATCGACGCCGACAAGTGCATCGGCTGTCAGCTCTGCGTGGTGGCCTGCCACGACGGCGCCCACCAGTGCGTCGATCCAGATCCCGCGGGCCAGACCCGCGTGCCGGTCATCGACGAGGACGAGTGTGTGGGCTGCAACCTGTGCCAGATCGTCTGCCCCGTGCCGGACTGCATCACCATGGAGACGGTGGAAAACAAGTTCCCGCCGGTGACCTGGAACGAGCACCTGGGCCAGGGGCGCACGATCCGCCCGAAGAAGGGCGTCCACGGCTGAGGCGGGCGTTTGTCCGGAGGTAGGGGTGGAGTGTAAGGATTTGGGGGAGTTTTAGAGTGAGGAGGTCGGGAGGTGAGGGGGTGAGGCGCGGACGAGCAATTGCAGGTGCGTTGACCGGAGTCAGGGGGAAATCTCAGGTTGCGAGTCGGCCTGGAACAGCCGGGCATTCTTGGCATGCGCAGTAGATCTGCGTTCCCCTACTTCCTCACTCTCCCTCACTTCCTCACGACTCCTGATGGTCCCCCACTCCCCAGCTCCCTGGTCTCCTGACCGCGGATGGCCTATTGAGGGACTCGCTGTGCCAGCTCCCGGGGCACGAGCTCCTTTTCCTCCTGCCAGCTCTTGTTCAGCAGCTTGGACGCGTAGCGCGTGCCGGCGTCGCAGAGGAAGGTGACGATGCGCTTGCCCTGGCCGCGATGCTCCAGGCCCATGCGGTAGGCGCCCACCAGGTTCAACGCCGAGGAGGTGCCGATGAACAGCCCGTCGTGGCGCGCCACGTGGAACAGCATGTCGATCATCTCCTGGTCGCTGCCCTGCATGGCGCCGTCGAGCACGGCCCGATCGAAGTTGGCGGTCAGGCGCATGATGCCGATGCCCTCGGTGACGCTGTCCCCCTCGCAGGAGAATTCGCCGCTACGCACGTAGCTGTAGAGCCCCGAGCCGGGGGGGTCGATGACGTGGGTCTGCAGCTCGGAGTCCTGCTCCTTGAGGAAGGCGGTGGTGCCGCCGATGGTGCCGCCGGTGCCCGAGGAGCAGACCAGCATGTCCACCTTGCCGTCCAGCTGGGACCAGATCTCGGGGCCGGTGTTGTCGTAGTGCGCCTGGGCGTTGGCGGGGTTTTCGAACTGATCGGCCCACAGGGCGCCGTCGGTCTCCTCGGCCAGCCGCCGGGAGGTGTGGTAGAAGTGGTTCGGGTCCTTGAACTTGCAGGCCGGCACCGCGCGCACCTCGGCGCCGATGGCCTCCAGCAGCTGATATTTTTCCGCGGCCTGGTTGTCCGGCATGACGATGAGCGTGCGGTAGCCGCGCTCCGCCGCCAGGGTGGCCAGGCCGATGCCGGTGTTGCCGGCGGTGCCCTCGACGATGACCCCGCCGGGCTGCAGGCGGCCGTCGCGCTCGGCGGCGGCGATGATCCCCTTTGCCGCGCGGTCCTTGATGCTGCCGCCCGGGTTGAGCAGCTCCGCCTTGCCGTAGATCTCGCAGCCGGTCGCCTCGCTCAGCGAGTTGATCTTGATCAGCGGCGTGTTGCCCACTGCGTCCCAGACAGTTCCTGCGTGGCCCATGAGCTCCTCCTTGTGGACGGTGTGGAGTGAATTATGGTCGCGCTGGCGAAACTTGTCGAATGCTTCTCCGGGTCGGACAGGCGAAGCGATTAACCGCCGGTGACCATCTCCAGGTCACCCTGCACGCGCATGGCCGAGGTGGTGATGCGGTGGCGACGCCCGTTGGGGCCGGGCACCACCAGGGGCCGTCCGAGCTCCTGCTGCCAGGTCTGCTGCAGCTCGGCCAATATCGGCGTCACCTGCTCCAGCTCCCGGGGCGCGCGTGCGTGCTGCACCTGCTGCTTGAGGTGGGCCAACAAAACGCCGAGGTTGTCGCACATGCCCGGGGCGATGGAGAGGCTGTAGCTGGCGATGATGTCGAGGATGGCGCAGATCAGCACGCGCTCCTCGGCCAGCCCCTGGGCGCGGCCCTGGCCCATGGCCTCCGCGGCCAGCTCCAGGTGCTCCATGGCGGCGCCGTGGAGCTGAATGAAGGCGAGCATGGTGGGCCGTGAGAGACCCTCCACCGCCTCGGCCAGCCGCTCCCTGGCCTGGCTCAGCTCGAGGCGGACGGCCTGCAGGCGAGCCGCGGCCTTGCCCACGGCCGCCGCGGCCAGGCGGGCCTCGTCGGGGGTGCCGAGGCCGGAGTCCGCGTCCAGGCCCAGGGCGCCGGGGCGGCAGTCGGGCACCTGCAGCGACACCCGCTGCTGCCAGATGCCGTCCATCTCCACGGCGAAGGTCACGCCGCGGGCCAGGCCGCCGTCCAGCACCCGGGCGCCGGCGTGCTCGGCGGTGCCGGCCTGCTGCTCCAGTAGGTCCCGCTGCCCGGTGAAGTCCCGGTGCAGGGCCACCCGCGCCGGCACGTCCAGGGCCTCATCGCAGGCGTGGAGGGCCAACGCCGCCGCCTGACTCAGGGGGCGGCGCATGCTGTCAATGGTCCCCTGGGCCGTGAGCACCAGGCGGATGGCTGCGGTGAGGGCCTGCTCGGCTCCGTCCAGGGAGCAGAGCGTCACCACGGCGGCGCCGGGCAACTCGCCGGGCCTGCCGCGGCGGTGTTTCGGTCGATCCGGGTCAGAGATGATGCGCACGATGGCCTCCAGGGCGGTCGGGTTACTCCGCACAACGGCCGGCGCCGGCCAATGTTTAGAAAAAGCTCAACCCGGGAGCCACGCTGGCCGTTTCTTTGTATGGATAAGACCGTGATCAGTCACTCGAGCATGCACACCCCGCGCCTGCTGGACGCCGTCCGGCGGGTGGACAACACGGCGCGCCAGATCATGGAGCGCCTGGCCTCCGGCCTGCGCGTCAACACTCTGGGCGACGACGGCGGGGCACAGGTGTCCATCGATCTGCTGAGCGCCGACACGCGCTCCATGGCCATGACCCTGGTCAACATCAACGCCGGCATCAGCCTCGGCACCGTGGCCCAGGACGGCCTGGACACCGTGGCCTCGCTGCTGGCGCCCTGGTCTCGGACAAGGCTGCTTTCCTCAAGACCTGGCAGCGCCCACAGTGGGACGTTGTACAGAAATAGTGGTTTCCCCTATCTGTAGGATCTGGGATATACTTCCAGCCTGAATCGAGCCACTTCAAGGAGATCACCATGGCGGGTAAATCGATCACATTCGAGGATCTGGGCGTGGACAGCGTCGCCGGGAAATCCATCATGCGGGCCAAGGTGCCGGGCGGCTGGCTTGTTATCTACGACAAGCGCAACATCACCTTCTACCACGACCCCGACCACAAGTGGGACGGCAGCGCGCTCCCCGGCTAGAGTAACGGTCGACGCCATCCCTCCAGGACGCCACCTCCCGGTGACGTCCCCACCTCTTTGTCTCAGCAGCGCCACCCCGGGAGGGGCAGCGCGTTTTTTTTCGATTTTATGTCACGCCCGGACCGCGTGCGGGTTTCCGTCTTGAAGCAGGACGACGAAACCCACACGAGGAGGACGCCATGGACATCATCCGCATCGCCAAGGAAGCCCTGAGCACGGCCTGGAACCACAAGTACCTCTGGCTGTTCGGATTCTTCGTCGCCGGGGCCAGCGGCGGCGGCGGCGGCCAGGGGGGCGCGCCCACGGCGGGTGGCGCGGGGGTGGTGCCCGACTGGGTCTTCGTGCTGCTGGCCGGCGGGGTGGTGCTCGGCCTGGCCGCCCTGGTGATGTACGTCATCAGCGAGGGCGCCCTCATCGAGGGGGTGGTGCGAGTGCGCGAGGGCGACGGCTTCTCGGTCAAGGCAGGCTTCCTCAGCGGGCTGCGGCACTTCTGGCGGGTGCTCGGGATCAAGGCGCTGATGGGCCTCGCGGCGGTGCTGACCGTGGCGGCGGTGGCTGCGCCGGCGGCGCTGGGCAAGCTGGGCTTCATCCCGCTGTGGCTGGGCCTGTGCGTCACCGTGCCGGCGGCGCTGCTGGCCGTGCCCTGGCTGCTGACCCTCTACTTCGTCTACGCCTACGCCCTGCGCTTCGCGGTGCTGGAGGGTGAGGGGATCCGCGCCGCCATGGGCCGGGCGCGAGAGTTCCTCCACGGCAAGCTGGCCAGCTCGCTCAAGCTGCTGGTGGCCGGCCACCTCGGCTCCCTGGCCGCGGGGCTCATCGGCGTGATGGTGCTGCTGCCCGCCCTGGCCCTGGGTGGGGCCGGCTACGTGGCAGGCGGGGTCGTGCCGGCCGTGGCGGCGGGCGCCCTGCTGGTGCTCCCCGTGGCCGTGGCCCTGGCCGGTGCCCTGGGCACCTACCGCTCCTCGGTCTGGACCATCGGCTACCTCGAAGGCCGCGCCGGGCTCTGAGCCGAGATGTACCTCGCCTTCGCCATCCTGGGCGCCGGGCCCCCCGCCACCGCGGCCGACGAGGAGGAGGTGCAGCGCCTCGTGCGCCGCGCCCGGGACGGCAGCAGGGAGGCGGCCCGCCGGCTCTACGCCCTCCACGTCAGCCAGGTCTTCCGCGCCGTGCGCCCGCTGTGCGCCTCCGAGGCAGAGGCCGAGGACGTGGTGCAGGAGACCTTCATCCGGGTGCTCGGCGGACTGGGGCGCTACCAACGGCGCGACGCCCGCTTCATCTCATGGGTGCTGACCATCGCCCTGAACCTGGCGCGCAAGGGGCTGCGGCGACGGAGCCGTGAGGCGCCGCTGACCCCGGAGGACCTCGAGCCCGGCGGACACCGCGGGCCAAACGAGGATCCCGCCGGCGAGGCCCTGGACCTGCGCCTGCGCCGGCGGGCGCTGCTGGCCGCCCTGGACGAGCTGCCCGGGCGGGAGCGGCAAGTGATCACGCTGCGCTACGGCGCGGGGCTGTCGGCGGCCGAGGTGGGTGAGCTGGCCGGCGTCAGCGAGGCCAACGTGCGCAAGCTCTGCCAGCGCCAGCGGGCCCGGCTGCTGGAGCGCATCAAGGCCCTGCTGCAGCCGCCGGTACGGCGCGAGGGCAAGACTTCCTACGAGGTGACCAGCCATGAATGAGCGCAACGGACAGCACGCCCGGGACGCCGAGCTGCGACAGCTGATGACCACCCTCGACCCGCCGGCGCGGCAGGTGGCGCGCATGGAGCGGGCGGTGCTCGATGCCCTGGACTCCCGGCGCACGTCCCTGGTGCAGGAGTGGCTCGAGCTGCTGCGGGTTCGCCCCGTGCTGCACCCTGGCCTGGCGCTGGCCGCGGCCTGCCTGCTGTTGCTGACCACCCCCCTGGGCCTGCTGCCGCTCTCCCTGCTCGCCTGGTAGCCCGTCAAGGAGGATCAGCGCGCCAGGCCCGAAACACCTAATTGCAGGGCCCCTGTCCCTTGGTGTAGCACTTGCCGCCGATGACGCAGTACCCGGAGGCCGGCGTGTGCAGGCAGGAGCCGGCGCCGTTGCAGGCGTCCTTGGTGCAGCCCAGATTGTCCGAGGCGCAGGCGGTGCCGTTGTTGAGCGTGGAGGCCGCCACCTGGGACTTGGCCGTGTTGCAGCCGCTGCACCCGCCGGAGGTGGTGGCCTGGCCGTTGGTGTAGCACTTGCCGCTGAAGGCGCAGTACCCGGAGGCCGGCGTGTGCAGGCAGGTGCCCTTGCCGTTGCAGGCGTCCTTGGTGCAGGTCAGGCCGTCCGAGGCGCAGGCGGTGCCTGCGGCCAGAGGCTGCGCCGTGGTCTGGGACAGCGCCGCGTTGCACCCGGTACACCCGGCAGCGCCGATGAGCTGGCCATTTTTGTGGCACTTGCCGTTGACCAGGCAGGTGCCGGACACCGGCGCATGCGTGCAGGCGCCGTTGCTGCACACATCGGTTGTACAGCTCAGGCTGTCGGAGCTGCACTTTGTGCCGTTGGTGGCCGGCGACCAGGCCGACGTGGAGGACGCCGGATCGCAGACCACGCATGGGTTCGCCAACGAGGCGGCCCCGGCGGCGTGACAGGCTCCGCCGATGAGGCAATACCCCGACTTGATCGTCTGCGAGCACGTCCCGGAGGCCGAGCAGCTGGCCACGGTGCAGGCCAGCCCGTTGCCCGGGCACAACGCGCTCAGCGGCGTCCAGGCCGTGGCGCTGGACATGGAGCTGCACCCCAGGCAGGAGCCTGCGCTCTGCTTGTCGCCGTCCTTGAGGCATTGCCCACCGATGAGGCACAGCCCGGGCTTGACCAGGTTGAGGCAGCCGCCGTCGGTGCAGGTGTCCTGAGTGCAGAGCAGGTTGTCGTTGCAGTTGTTTCCGTTGCAGAGCAGGGCGTCGAGGGCGGCGTCCACTGCCCCGTCCGCGGGGAGGTCCACCGCGATGTCCGCGACGAGATCCGGGATCCCCTCCCCGGCCGAGGCCTGGTCCGGTATGGCGGAGTCCGGGCCCCCGGCGTCCTGCGGTGCGTCCGCCAAGAGGTCCTTGGGCTCGTGAATCAGATCGATGACCGCGGTGTTGTCCACGACGACGTCGACGGCGGCCGGCCCGTCCATGGCCCCTTCAGCGCCCCGATCCAGCGGCCCGTCAGTGCGCCCCGTGTCAGCGCCGGTCGAGCTGTGGCCGTCCTTGCGGCCGTCCGTGTGGCCGTCCGTGTGGCCGTCCACAGCGCCTGTGCTGGCGTCCTTGGCTGGTTGCGTTCCCTCGTCACAGGCCGCCAGGAGCAGCACTAGCAGGGAGCAGGTCACCCCTCGCCGGAAATACATCGCGACTCCTCTCGTGAAGTTGCTGACCGAGGGGCGGCACCCACTGCGGCCGCTCTGTCGCCGTCCATTTTAGCACGACCCCGGGGGGGCAGCGGCGCCGGTGGCCTCACCTCAAAAATAGCCGGGAGGCGCTGGCGCGGCCGAACAGCACCCCCCTTCGGCGGTGCACGCCGGACAGGTGCTGCCCCCAGCGCGGGGCCGACCGCTCGAACGGCACGGGGTAGCGTTCCCGCACGCGCTGACCCAGCAGCATGACCCCTCTGGCGGGGAGCGCGCCCAGCAGCTGCTGTAGCACCTCGCGGAACAGGGCGTCGATGCGCCCCCCGTCGCTGGAGGCGGCGGCGCAGATCTCGGCCCACACCTCCAGGGGCTCCAGCCGGCCGTTGCCCACCCGGTCGAAGGTGTCGCGGCGCAGGCCGCGCTGCAGGGTGGCGGGCAGCAGCACCTGGCGGGCCACCTCGAGCAGCCAGCGAAAACAGCCCCGGCCGCAGGAGCTGTCGTCCAGCTGCAGGCGGCGCCAGACCGCGGGCAGCAGCCGCAGCCGACGGTGCCGGCTGGCCTGGCGCAGCTGCCCCTCGAGCCCGGCGTAGAAGCACTGCAGGTCCCGGGGCGACAACCCCGCGAAGTACGTCTCGAAGGCGTCCAGCGCCGGCGGCGCCCCGGTCAGCTCGTCCATCAGCTCCAGCTGCAGGTGTGGATGTGGGAAGGCCTCCAGGGGCCGGCCGAGCTGCATGCGCCAGATGCGCCCCGCGGCGGACAGCAGCCGGCGGTGGCCCCCCTGGTCGCCAGAGGGTACGCGGAACAGCGCGGGGGCCACCATCCGGCGCTTCTGGCCGGGGCCCGCGGCCATCATCTCGCACAGCAGCCGGGCAAGCCGCACCTCCTCGGTCTCCGGCGCGGGCGCCGGGCGCTCCTCTCGCGCGCCCTGGAAGCGGACCCCGGGCAGGGCCGTCATGCCCACGGGCCCGCCCAGCAGCAGCCTGCGCCACAGGCCGTCGACCAGGACCTCGAGGTGTCCGTGGGGCAGCCGCAGCAGCAGGTCCAGGCCGTGTCGGGCCTCCATGGCGGTCCAGGCCACCGGATCCCGCAGCAGCAGCGCCACGAAGAGGGAGGGACACCGCCCACGCCATAGATGATCCAGGGCGCGGGCCAGGATCCGCCGGCGGGCGCGCCTGCCGCCGAGGCCGGCGGCCAGGGTGGCCCAGGCATCGGCCAGGGCCTGATGATCCGCGGGCCGGCCGCGCTCCAGCCGCGGGCTGGCGTCCTGCAGCAGGCCGAGGAGCAGCGCCATCAGCGGCGGGTGCCGCGCCGCCACAGGGCCGCAACGGCCCAGGGCCTCCAGGACGCGGGCGTTGGGAGCGTCGCGCTCCAGCAGCGTGCCGAGCACCGCGGCGGCGGCGGTGAAGCTGTCGAAGCCGGCCGCCGAGCCCACCAGCAGCTCGGCCCAGAGCTCCAGCAGCGGCAGCACCTCCGGCCCGGGAGGCAACCCCTCGAGGTGGTCCGCCAGGTCCTCGCGCAGCCAGGCGCGACGGGCCTCGTCGCCGCACCAGGACACCAGCGCCTCGGCCCGACGCAGGACCTGCGCTGCGTCCTCGCTGTGCCGGACCCGCCACCAGCCGTGCAGCGCCTCGGTGGCCGTCGGCTTGGGGGCCAGGCGACGCCGCCGGGAGAAGGCCATCCAGCGACCCAGCGAGGGGCCGCCGGCCTCGGCGGTCGTCCAGCGCGCCAGGGGCCGCGCCTGTCCCACGGGGGCCGGCAGCGGCGACGGCGACGGGGCGCTGTGCACCCTGGGGGCCCACTGGCCCGTGGGGACCGCGGCAGCGGCGGCCGCGCCGGGGAAGGTCACCGAGACGAACCGCTCGGCGGCCTGGACGACCAGCTCTCCCACCCGGGCCAATGTCTCGCCGCGGGCCCAGCAGCGGAGCTGAGCGCCCGGGTCCAGCAGGGCCAGGCGCAGGGGCCGCCGGCCGTGGCTCAGCAGCCGGGCGTCGTCCCGGGGGGCGTAGGTCACGAAGGTGGTGGCCGCCCGGTGCGTGGCCGGCAGCGCCTGCCAGATCGCCCGCAGCACCCTCGGCGCCCGGGCGGGGGACAGGCCGCAGAGATAGACCGGCAGGTCCCGGGCGTGGGCCTCGAACACGGCGTCGAGCACGGCGGAGAAGACGTCGGGGTCCAGGCTCTCCACCGCCTCCTCGAGATCCGACGTGGGCCAGCCCCGCGCCAGGGTCACTCGCTGCGGCGGCAGCAGCCCCGGCTCCGCGTCCAGGCTGGCCCGCTGCCAGGCCACCGCCGCCATCAAACCGGGCAGGTCCCAGGCCAGCGCTTCCAGCACGTCCAGCGGCAGGAGCACCGAGTGGTTGACGTAGTTGCCCGCCCGGCCCGAGCGGTCCTGGCCCACGTAGCCGCTGCGGCAGAGGGCGAAGCAGCGGCCCGCCCCCGGGGCGGCGGCCAGCTCGAAGAAGCGGAAGACCCCGGGCAGGACGGCCGCATCCTTGGCCCGCCTTGGGGCCACCCCCGGCGGCAGCTCGTAGTCCGGCAGCCCCTCCAGCTCGCGGCGGGTGGCGTCGGGCAGGCCGGCGCTCGCGCCCACGGTGCGCAGCCTCGTGACCGACGAGTAGAGGTGCTGCGAAAGCTCCGCCTTCAGGGTCGCCGCGCTCATGGCGCCGCCTCCATGATCCAGCGCAGGGGCGCGAGGACCTCTTCGTTGGGCAGGGCCAGGTCGCCGCAGACGCCGGCACGCGGCGCCCGGCGCAGGGCCGAGCAGCCGAAGGCCCGCGCTGTCTCGAAGTAGGCCGGCAGCATGGCCCTCAGGCGCCGGCCGGCGGGGCCCGGGTCGCCACCGTCCAGCAGGTCGGTCTTGGTGAAGACCAGCGCCAGGGGGGTCCGCAGGTGCCGCCCCATGAGGCGCCCCTCCAGCACGCGCAGCGCCCAGGCCAGCTGCAGCAACGCCCCCTCGGCCGGCCGCGGCGCCAGGCGGTGGGCCCTCAGCTGCCGCGCCCGGGCCAGGGCGTCGCGGTCCCCCCGGCGCAGGGCGGCCGCCACCTCGGGGTCCGCCGGCGGCGAGCAACGCAGAGCCCGGGCGGCCCGGTGCAGGCCCTGGCCCAGGGGCGAGGCGTCCACCAGGTGGATCACGCCGTCCACCCCCTGGAGGGCCGGCACCAGGGCGCCGGGGGGCGTCTCCCCTGCCCCGGCCAGCAGGTCCCGGCCGCCGCCGCCGATCTCCACCTCGCGCCCGACCAGCCGCGCGGGGAGCCGGAATGGGACAAACGGGGTGCTGCGCGGCAGGCACCGGCCCAGGTCGAGCAGCCGCTGCCTGTAGTTGTACAGCTCGGCGCGGTCCGGGCCGCCCAGGCGCCGGTGGATTCGCCGGTCCAGGGAGAGCAGCAGCACGGCGATAAAGTGGCGGCGCCCGCTGTGGGGCAGGCCGGTGACGAGGACGCGCATGACGATCACGCCACCAGCCCGAGCAGGGCGTGGAGCCACGTGGGGGGTGTGCCCAGGGCCCACATCAGCGGATTGACCACGCCCCGGGGCGCCGGCTCACCGGCGTCGGGGCGGCTGATGCTGACGAAGCAGCCCACCGAGGAGAAGTGCCGCTCGGCCATCTGCAGCGCCGCCGTCAGGGAGCTACTGTCCGGCGGGGGTACGGCGTCGAGGGCCTCGGCCTGCAGCTCGCTGTCCAGCTGGCTGAACAGCTCCCGGGTCAGGTGGTTCACCCGGCGCAGCCGCTTGCGGTCGTCGTTGACGTCCTCCAGGCAATCGTCCAGCACTGCGGCGGGCGCGAACAGATCGTCCCTCATCAGCAGGTCCGCCTTGTTCATCACCACCGCCAGCCGCACCGGCGACTTCCTGCGCACCGCCTGGCCGGCCCGGCGGTGAAACTCGACGAGGCTGGTCAACGCGGCGGTGACGTTGTAGCGGCCGATCTCCTGCTCCAGCATCGGGTCGATGTCGGGCAGCAGCCGGCCGTCCTGGGCCTGGCGGTTACGCAGGCCGGGGATCGAGTACGGGTCGAAGAGGAAGACCACGCCCGTGGCGCCGAGCAGGTACTGGGCCTGGCTCATCAGCTCCTCGGCGTCCCAGAACCAGTCGCCCGGCGCGTCGTAGAAGGTGAAGAACAGGCGGCGATCGGAGAAGCCCTTCTGCTGGTGAACCTCCATGCAGAACGCCGTGGCCCGGGTGGTCTTCGGGATCTCCTTGCCCTCCATGTAGGGGCGGTACCAGTGGTCGAGGAACCACTGCTGCTTGGCCTGGGGCCAGATGGTCACGGTGAGCCCCAGGCTCATCAGGTGATGGTACAGCGCCGTGAAGAAGGTGCTCTTGCCGCAGAACCGCGGGCCGATGAAGGCCAGGTGCACGTTGTCGGGGACGATGTAGCTCAGCGACATGTCGTGCCCCCGGGGGCAGACGGGCCGCATGGGGATGTCGTCCTCGGGGCAGCGCACGCGGAGCAGGTCGCCGGGGCGCCGCAGCCGCCGGCGGTCGCGCAGCTGATCGAAGCTCTCCTTGCGCCCGCAGCTTTGCAGGTAGCAGTGAAAGTCGACCTTGTCCTGGCGGACGCTGTGCCCGCACTCGTAACAGAACACGAAGTCGGAGAATGCCATGGCTCACTCCTCGAGCCGCCCGGGCAAGCCGGCGGCCTTGCGATCCAGCCGAAGCTCCCGGTCCAGCTGGCGGTGAAAGAAGCGCAGGACGATGCGGCGGTTCTGGGCATCGCCCGCGGGGCGGCCCTGGCGGTCCAGGGCGTGGGGCCGCAGGGGGAACGTCTGGCCGAAGCCCACGGCCACCACCAAAAAGTGCTCACCGCGGCGCAGGCCCCCGGCGCGCAGGCGGCGCTGCAGCAGGGCGGCCACCCAGCGGGCGCGGGCGAAGGAGAGCGCCATGTTGTCGGCGAAGCGCTGGTTGTGGATCGGCACGTTGTCGGTGTGGCCCTCCACCTGGACGACGTTGAGCCCCCGGCGCACCAGCGCGTCGGCCCGGCGACCCAGGGCCGCCACGGTGGCGGCGTTGCCCGGATCGACCAGGTCGGCCACGGCGCGGCCGGTGGCGAAGCGCAGGGCGCGGTGCCCGAAGCTCAGGCGCACGGCGTGGCGCAGGTGGCGCTCCAGACGAGACCACAATGCGCCCCAGCGCTGCCTCAGCTGCGCCGTGGTGCGGGGCGCCCGTGGCTCCCCGGCAGGGCGGGCGCCCAGCTCGTCGAGCAGCGCTGCCAGCTGCCGGTTCTTCTGCAGGTAGTCCTCCCGCTGGCGGTCCAGGGTGTGGTCCAGCTGCCCGCGCAGGCGGCGGATCTTTTGGCGCGCGCGGTCCGAGGTGCCCGCCCCGGCGGCGGCCCGGGCCTCGCCCATGCCGTCCAGGGTCCGGCCGAGCCACAGGCGGTCCTCCTCCAGCCACAGCCGCTGCTGGTGCTCGCCCAGCAGCCAGCCCAGGGCGAAGATCCCCACCAGCTTGAGCACCAGGACCCAGAGCTGCGACATGACGTTGCCGGTGTCGTCGTACTCCGCGGCCATGGCGTCGTGGCCCTGGTGGCTGCCGCCGGTCATGGGGCGGCCTCCGTCTGGAGCTCGGGGTTGAGCCAGACCGTCAGGTCCGCGATGACCTGATGCAGCCGGACCAGGTCGCCGTGGAGGCTGTCGAGGGCGGACTGGAGGCCGGCGTGATCCTCCCGATGATCGTCCATGTACCGCCGCTGCTGGGCCACCAACTCGATGCTGCTGTTTTCCATGTTGCCGAGCTGGTCGGCCAGCCCGTGGGAGGTGCCGGTCTGGGCCGCCACCTGCAGCTGCAGCAACCCCTTGACCTCTTCTGTGCGGTCCAGCAGCCCGGTCAGCGTGGCGTTGGCCTCCCGCTGCTGTTCGGTGCCGACGGCCAGGGCGTCGGTGCTGTGGCGCAGCGCCGCCGCTGCTGCCTTCAGCTCCTCGCCGGACTGCCGAATCAGGGCCGCCAGCACCGTCACGTCCGGCAGCGCGTCCACCTGGACGCCGAGGGCCTCGACCAGGACGCGCTGGGCCTGCAGGCCGGTCACCAGGCTCTGCTCCACGCGCTCCGCCGCCTGCGCCACCGGCTCCAGGCTCTCGGCGATCTGCGGCGCGAGGAAATGCGCCAGCCGCTCCTCGTCCCGGGGCAGCGGCGGGAGAGGCACCGGCGGCGGCACCGCGGGCACCTCTCCCTCCTGCACCAGCGGCAGCAACCAGGCGCCGGCCAGGCGGTCCAGGCGTCGGTGCAGGCGCAGGTGGTGGTGCTTGAGGCAGGTGTAGAGCAGCTGGGCGTCCAGGGCCGCGGCCATGGCCAGGGCGCTGACGGCCAGGGCCTGATCCATGCCCCCCATGGCGGCCAGGATGCCGCCCACGCGGGCCGCCCCGGTGCCCTGGTCGAACAGCTCGATGAGGCCCAGCAGGGTGCCGAGGATGCCCGCGCCCATGGCCAGGCCGACGAAGGCCAGGGCCATGCGCTGGACCCACGCGGTGCGCTCCCGGGCCGACGGACAGTGCCTCCCCGGGTGGTCAGCGGTCCGCAGGGCCACCAGCAGGTCCCAGAGGCGATCCGTCACCAGGGAGCGGCGGCGGGCGCCGGGCAGGGCCGCCTGGATGCGGGCCCGGGCCTCCAGCAGCTCATCGGGGCCGGTGTCGGCAAAGAGCGTCACCAGCACCGCGCGATGCTCAACCCGGGCCAGCAGCCCGGAGACGGTCTCCAGGTCCCGGTGCTCCCGGCGCAGGCAGACGGCCAGGTAGGTCACCAGGGCCAGGTAGAGCCCGAGGATGGTCAGGGTAAACGGCAAGACCAGCGGCTGGAGGACCTGGCCCCTCAGGTGGGGCGGGCCGAAGACCAGGCCCAAAAAAGCAGCCACCAGCGCGGCCCCCGTCAGGACGTGCCCCGACGGCAGCCGCCCCGTCGCCTGATGGCCGCGGGTGGTCCCCGGGGCCTGGATTCGCTCTGCCTCGCTGATCTGTTGCATGGAAACCCTCCGCGTTGCCGACACGGTGAGCTTTCGACTTTTTTTGCAGAGAGTGTCAGGGCCGCCGGGCGATGCCATTCCCGAGCAATGCTTGCGCGGATGTTCGAGCAATGATTGCTCGACGCAGCTGGTCCGAGATCAGGCCCGCGACGGGCCAGGATGGAAATTCCAAAAATAACGGCACAGTGGCGCAACATCCCGGCACGCACCGGGCTGGCACCGTACTTGCTGTATCCACGGGCGTACCACACGGAGGAGAAGATGCCCCGTCCCCCGAGAGTCCTGCTGACGAGCTCGCTGCTGCTGCTGATGTTGTGTGCCCGGCCGGCGGCGGCCGGCCCGGACCTCGGCCCGGAGTCGGACCGGCCGGACGCGGCGCCCGCCGACCTGCTGGCCCCCGACGCGGGTCTGCCGGCCGACCTGAGCCCGGCGGTCAAAGACCTGCACCTTGTGACGGCCGTGGGGAGTGCGGTCGGAAACAAGCTCAGGGTGCGGGTCACGGTGAAGCAGGGCGGGGCCTTCGCGGTGAGCAAGGGGCAGTGGTTCATGCCCAAGGGGCCGGGGGCCCAGCCGCTGATAGTGCAGCAGACCTTCGCCACGGCCAAGCCCGGGACCTACATGCTGCTGGCCCTCTGCATGGACCAGCAGGCGGGCAGCCCCGTGGGCAAGCTCTACCACTCCAGGCCGCTGAAGGCCCAGACCCAGGTGCAGCTCTGCCAGCGGGCCTGCGGTAACGATCAGGCCTGCGTCTGGTCCTGCCAGGACAATCCGGAGTTCGCGGACCTGAGCATCACCACCCTCCACCTGCCCCACAGCGGCACCACCCGCGTCGGCCTGCCGTTCACCGGAAAGTTTCGCGTCAGCTCCACGGGCAAGGGCCTGCTGGAGACCGACTTCGTCGTGCGGTACGAGTACTGCGTGCTCCAGGACAACATCTGCACCACCCTGGGCCACCGGACCATCAAAAAAGACCTGCCCGCGGGCAGCAGCCACACCTTCGTCAGCGGCCCGCTCGTGCTGCCCGCTCACGCCATCGACGGCGCCCGCACCCTGCGCGTCACCGTGGACGCCCTCCACCAGGTCAAGGAGTCCCGGGAGGACAACAACGTCGATCACCGCACCATCCTCGTCACCGGCGGGGTGTCCGACGCGGCGCCGTTGGAGGCGGCGGCGGACGCGGGCCCGGCGCCGTCGACCGACTGGCGGTCCTCCACACAGCCCGACCAGGGCACCGCAGCATGGAGCGGGGCCAACAGCCGCCCGGGCCAGGAGGGGTGCAGCGTGGGCGGCGGCGCCTCTGGCTTGCCAGGCCTGCTGCTGTTTTTGCTGATGCTGGGCCGACGGTTTGCTCCACGGGCCTGAGCCCCTCCCCGGTTTCCCCGCCTGTGCCTTCCCTCACTGCCTCGGATCCTCGATTCTGCTAGTATCCGCGCCATGGGCACCAAAGACCGCATCGGGCGCTTCACCGGGGGCTTCGCCCGCCTCGGCTTCCACCACCCGTACAAGGTGCTGCTCGGCGCGGTGATCGTCTCCGTGGCCGGGGGCTGGGTCGGCGCGGGGATGAACATCGACCCCGATCTGAAGGCGCTGCTGCCCGACGACTACTCCAGCGTCACGCGCCTCGAGGAGCTGCAGCGGCGCATCGGCACCCAGTCCGACTTCGTGGTGGAGGTCAACTCCCCGGACCGGGCGGCCAACATCCGCTTCGGCAAGGCCCTGGCCGCGCGCATGGAGCAGTTGCCCGAGCTGCGCTACGTCCTCTTTCACCGGGACCTTTCCTTCTTCAAGGAAAACGCCCTGCTCTACCTGCCCCTCCCCGACCTGCTCAAGGTGCGGCGCCGGGTCAAGGACCGCATCCGCCAGGCGATCATCGACAAGGATGATCTTGGCCTGGACGACGACGAGGACGACGACGACGGGGACAAAAAGGACAGGGAAGACGTCTTCGAGCTGGACGAGCAGAAGTACATCAACAAGTACTTCTCCGGCGCCGAGACCCCGGGCGAGTACATGGAGGTCAACGGCGGCACGCTCATCGTGATCAAGGCGCGGCCCACCCGCCAGACCACCGACGTGGAGTTCACCATCCGCCTGGTGAAGAAGGTCAAGGCGCTCATCGCCGAGCTGAAGCCCGAGACCTACCATCCGAAGATGAAGGCCATGACCCGGGCCGAGTACAGCGACCGGGCCGAGGCCACCAGCGGCCTGCGCAGGGACGTGATGTCCACGGTGGCCTTCGCCGTCGCGCTGTTGATGCTGGTCATCGGCGGGGCCTTCCGCAGCCCGCGGGCGGTGCCGGTGGTGCTGCTGCCGGTGGTGGTGGCCACCATCGCCACCCTGGGCCTCGGCACGGCCATCTTCGGCACCTTCAACCTGGTGGCCACCTTCATCTTCGCCATCCTCCTCGGCCTCGGCATCGACTTCGGCATCCACTGCCTGTCGCGCTACCAGTTCGAGCGGCGGCGGGGCCACGACGCCGAACAGGCCCTGGGCATCAGCCTCTCCTCCACCGGCGTGGCGCTGACCTTCGGCGCCCTGACCACGGTGGTGGTGTTCTTCCTGCTGCAGCTCGGCCGCTTCCGCGGCTTCTCGCAGTTCGGCGCCCTGGCCGGCCTCGGCGTGCTGCTGGCCCTGGCCGCCACGTTCTTTTTGGTGCCGGCGCTGATCACGGTGCTGGAGCGGCTCTGGCCGTGGAAGCCGAAGCGGAGCAAGGGATCAACCGCAGAGTGCGCTGAGGCCGCAAAGGAGGACGGGGGAGGAACCACAGAGAGCGCGGAGGGCGCAAAGGGATCTGGCAGGGTCATGGGCCCGGTAGCCTGGGTCATCGTCGGCGTCAGCTTCCTGGTGGGGGCCCTGTCCCTGACCAACGCCTGGGACATCGAGTTCGAGTACGACTTCACCAAGCTGGACGCCCCGGACCCGCCTCCGCCAAAGAACCCACCGCCCAGGCCGGTGAAGCAGGAAGCGCCAAAGAAAGACTTCGAGGACGCCATCGGCCGGGTGACCACCTTCGCCCCGGCCGTGGCCACCTGCGCCACCGCCGCCCAGTGCGAGGAGATCACGCGCACCCTGGCGCTGATCCGCAAGGTGGACGACAAGGAGATGTACCGCATCCGGCAGCTGGCCCGGGGCATCAAGCCGACCACGCCGCCAAAACGCCCTTCCGCAGATGACGATGACGAGGACGACGACGACGACGACGACGAGCCGCGCAAGCCCGACGAGTTCGCGGCCCTGGAGCAGAAGCTGCAGGGCGGGCGGCTGCTTCCGGCCGAGCAGCGCCGGCTGCTGGGCCTCGGCGTCCACCGGCTGGAGGAGATGCGCTACTTCCTCAAGGCGTTCATCGGGCTGCACATGTTCATCCCCCAGCACCAGCAGCTCAAGCTGCGCATCATCAAGGACATCCGCCAGCGCATCGACAAGAAGCGGGCGTCGCTGAACGCGGAGACCGCAAAAAAGGTGGACCGCTGGTACCGCTACCTCGAGGTGGAGCGCCCCATCACCGAGAAGCGGCTGCCCCGCTGGGTGATCAAGCAGATGGCCCAGGTGGACGGCAAGGTGGGCCACTTCGTGGTGATGTGGAACCGTGGCGCCAAGGCCGACTACAACGACTCCCTGCGGCTCTACAAGTCGTTCTTCGACCTGCCGGTCACCGGCGGCACCGTGCCGGTGGCGGCCAACTACTTCGTGCTGGTGCAGGTCATCGACACCCTGCGGGAGGACGGGCCGGTGGTGCTCGGGGCGGCGGCCCTGGCGGTGTTCATCTGCCTGCTCATCTCCTTCCGCAGCCTGAGCTCGGCGGTGCTCGTGCTCGTGCCGCTTCTGATCTCCATCAGCTGGCTGGCCGGCGCGCACCTGCTGCTGGGCTGGAAGTTGAACATGTTCTCGGTGGTGGCCTTCCCCCTGCTGGTGGGCATCGGCATCGACAACGGCATCCACATCTACCACCGCTGGCTCGAGACGCGGCGGGTGCGGCTGGTGCTGCGGGAGGTGGGCGGCCCCATCGCGCTGACCGCCACCACCACCTTCATCGGCTTCGCCGGGCTGCTGCTGGCCAACCACGTGGGCATTCAGACCCTGGGCGCCACCGCGGCCACGGGCATCGTCCTGGCGCTGGTCGGTTCGGTGGTGACCCTGCCCGCCCTGCTCCACTGCGTGGCCAGCATCACGCGGGGTCGAAGCGGCGACTGATCTGGCTGGCGACCCAGTACGGCGGGTAGACGAGCCAGAACAGCACGAAGAGGAAGCCGAGGAAGGCGAAGTCTCCGACGGCCAGCTGGTGCAGCTTGTCGGTGGTGCCCACGCCGCCGACGAACAGCTGGATCAGCAGCAGGGCCAGCTTGAGGTGTAAAAAGACCAGGCCCCAGCAGAACACGACGTAGGCGCGGCGCCGTCCCAGCCGCAGGCTGGTGTAGACCATCAGGATGGCGCTGGACCAGGCGTACTTCAGCCCCACCAGGGCCGAGGCGGCCAGCACGAAGGGGCGCTCGCTGGTGATGATGTCCGCCGTCAGGTCGTAGGCGAAGGAAAAATCCACGCGGTTGATAAAGAAGCCCTTGAAGACGAACCACACGGAGCAGCCCAGGGCGGCCAGCAACATCAGCGCCACCAGCTCGTCATCGCCGCCCTCGCCCCGCCCCTCGTGCCAGCTGATGTACAGCTCGAACCAGGCCACGTAGAACAGCACCGGCACGAAGGCGGCCACGAACTGAAAGGACTGCAATCCGCCGAGGTGTACGCCGAGCAGGTGAGCCGAGGTCCACATGGCGATGATCACGACCCGGGCGCGCCAGGCCGGCAGCATGGAGGCCACGGCCAGCCCCGCGGCGTAGTAGAGCGCCAGCCGCCCCCACAGCGGCACCGGCTTGAGCCAGTGCTCCAGGAAGGTGCCGCCCCACTCCCAGCCGCCGGCCTGCTGCATGTAGATAAACGGCGCCGACAGCGCGGCCAGGGCCAGGGCGGTGGTGGTGACCCGGCCGCCGCCGCGCAGCCAGGCCAGCACCGCCCGGCGGTGCCGCGCCAGGGACCAGATACCGAGGAGCAGCGCCGCGGTCACGGGGCCGCGCAGCAGGTTCGGCCCGGCCTGGTAGAAGTAAGGCCCGCTGGGCAGACAGAAGATGCAGACCGCCGCCGCGCCGAACAGCACCCTCGGCGGCGAGCCGGCGTGGATCCAGGCCAGCAGCGCCCCCGCCACCGGCACCCCAACCAAAAAGAGCGGGAAGCTCAGAGAGAAGCCGTCCCTGATGTGCATCAGCTCGGACCAGGGCAGGGCCAGATACGACAGGGCGGCGGCCAGGACGGTGATGGCCAGCACCAGGGCCGCCCAGCGGCGGGTGGCCGAGATGCCCAGCGGCGCCAGGGCCACCAGGCCCACGGGTACGCCGAGCCAGGGGGCCGCGGAGACGGGCACCAGCTTGACCACAAGCAGGGCGGCCACGCCGAAGGCGCCCACCGCCAGCCACTGGTGCCAGGTGCGGCGCAGCAGGGGCCACCAGAGCACCAGCCCGAGGTAGCAGAGCAGCAGCGGGATCTGGGCCAGCATGCGCAGCTGCTCGGCCCGACGCTGCCCGGCCCGGGCCAGCTTGACCTGGGCGCCGAGGGTGGGGGCAGTGAAGCCTCGCCTGGTCAGGGCGCCGCGCTGCAGCGCCTCGTAGGCTCGCACCCGCGCCGTCGCCGCGCCCGTGCCCAGGGCGGGGTTGTCGGTGGACAGAAACGCGCCCTCGTAGCCCGGGGGCAACGCCAGGCCCAGGGGGTAGCCCATGAGGTAGAGCAGGTCCTTTTGCTCCACCCGCTTCGGCACCTTCTTCCAGGCGGCGAACAGCTCCTGGTAGGGTCGGCCGAGGAAGATGGCCAGAGAGCGGCGGGTGTGGTGCCCGCCCACGCCGTGGCCGTGGTCGCCGGTGATGATCATGGCGTCCCGGGACAGGTCCAGGGTGCCGATGAGCTTCTGCAGCTTCTGGTCCACGTCGTTGAAGTGCTTGAGGTACTCGGCGTCGCCGGGCTTGTAGTGGTGGGTCGCCTTGTCCGAGCCGGTGGTGTGCACGATGAGCAGCCGCACCTTCGGATCCTTCAGGTGCTCGATGGCCAGGCCCAGGGCCCGCAGGTCCCGCTGCAGGTACGGCGTGGTCCAGACGTCGGTGTTGTGTTTGGCGAAGGCGAAGCTGGCGTAGAGCGAGCTCACCGGGTGATCGGCGATGAGCACCACGCCGCCGCCGGCCTGCTTGACCATGCCGGGCAGGCTGGTGGCGTTGCCCTGCATGCCGGTGTAGTTGTGCAGGCCCGAGGAGAACGGGCTCTCCTTGCCCTCGAACAGCGTCTGCATGCAGGGCAGGGTGAAGTTGCCCTCGCAGGTGCGCACCGGCAGCCAGCGGCTGGTTGGGCGTTTGGCCAGGGCCCGCAGCAGCGGCATGGTGTTCGGCTCGTCCATCATCTCCAGACGCATGGCGTCCACCACGGAGATCACCAGCCGGCCCGGGCGGCCGGTGGTCGACGCGGCCCCTGTCTCGCCCGCGGGCGCGCCGGGGGCCGCTCTCTGCTGCCCCTGGGGCCCGGAGAGGATCACGGCCATCATCAGGATGAAGGCCGCCCCCAGGGGTAACGCCTGGCGCACTATTTCGTCGCCCGCACCTTGGTGCCGACCACCCGCTGCAGCTCGGCCCAGCCCACGTTGATGTCCATGATGGCCTCCAGGTGCTTGAACCTGGCCGTGTAGTAGGTCACCAGCGCGTCTGTCAGGTCGTTCATCTTGGCCACGCCCACGCCCATGGACTGGGTGATGCTGTTGAGCCAGCCCCGGGCGATGCGCTCGGAGCGCTTGGTCACCTCGAAGCGCAGGTATGCGTCGTTGAGGCTGATGTACGCCTTCTGCAGCTCGATGTCGATGCCCATGAGGGCCTCGGCCTGCTTGGCCCTGGCCATCTGGTGCTGGGACGAGGCCTCCTTGTATTTGCCGTACTGCTGCACCAGGTCAAACTTCCAGTTGACCGTCAGGCCGAAGCCGGCGCCCACGGTGTTGTAGGGGTTGGAGTAGAAGGCGTTGTTGGTGCGATCGATGCCGTGGCCGTAGGTCGCCTCGAAGCCGGCCACCAGCAAGACGTCGGGAAAGAAGCGCGCCTGCTCCAGATCCTGGGCCGCGCCGGCGGCCTTGACCGCGGCCTTGAGCGAGCCGACGTCGGGGCGGTGCTTGAGCGTCAGCTTGCGGTAAGACGCCAGGTCCGCGGGCTTGCCGGGCAGCACCTTGAGCACCTCATCGTCCAGGGCAAACGGCTTGCCCCGCCGGCCGGAGAGGGTCCGCAGCGCGGCCATGGCGATGGCCTCCAGCTTCCTGGCCTCCAGCACGCGGCGGTCCACCTCGGCCGAGGCGGCCTTGAGCCGCTGGGCGTCCTGCATGGTGTAGTTGCCCTTGTCGTCGTCGATGTCCTGCTCCACGACGCGGATGCCCTTCTTCAGGTGCTTACGGCCGTCCTTGATGTAGTAGAGGATCTCGCGGGCCAGCTTCACGCCCCAGTAGGCGCGGGTCACGTCGTAGGCCAGCTTCTGCTCCGTGGCCTTGACCTGGGACTTGCGCAGCTCCACGCCGGCGGTGGCCGCCTTCCTGGCCGAGCCGATCTTGTTGAAGGTCCACAGCGGCATGCCGATCTCGGCCTGCAGCTTGAGCACCACGCTGTCCCACTTGAAGGTGGACAGGTCGTAGGTGTCGGTGACCACGCACATGTTGCTCCCCTCGGCCATGGCGATGTCACCGTTTTGGTCCACCTTGATCTGGCCCGTGGTCTTGTCCATCACCGGGCCCATGCACTTGACCGACGAGCCGGGCGCCACGTAGCCCCGGACGTTGCCCTGGGGCACCCAGGCCCACTTGGCGCGGAAGCGCTGGCGCCGGGCCAGGTCCACGGCGTGCTTGCCCGCGGCGATGCCGGGGTAGGTTTTTTGGGCCATGGCGAGGAGCTGCTCCAGGGTGTAGCCGGCCTTCTTTTCGGGCGTCGGCCGGCTGGCCGGCACCGCGGCGCCCTTCTTCTGCGCGCCCTCCACGGGTCGGGCGGCCGGGGGCGCCTGCTTGGCGTCCACCACGGCGGGCGCCGGCGCGGCGGCTGGCTTGGCCTCCTGGGCCCACGCTGGCGCGGCCAGCAGACAGATAATCAACGACGAGATGAGCCTCGTGATCATGGTCCTTCCTCACCTGGTTTTTTGGTCATGCTACACGGCCGGCCACAGAAAATCTGCGATCTTTGCCACAACCGCCCCGGGTCCATGGCGTTTGTTTGACCGGCGACCTCACACCTCGCGATAGGTGCTATCCTCCCGCGGATGTATCTGCACTCCAGACGGTTCACTCCCCGCCCCTACCAGGACGACGCCGTTGGCAGGGTCGTGTCGCTCTTTGGCGAGGGCGAGCGGGAGATGCTGCTGCACCTACCCACCGGTTCGGGCAAGACCATCATCGCCACCCTGGTCATCGAGAAGCTGCTGCCGAAGCTCAAGGACGGCAAGGTGCTGTTCGTGGCCCACCGCCGGGAGCTTCTGGACCAGACCGCCGACAAGCTCGAGCGACACCTGCCCGACGTGTCCGTGAGCATCGAGCAGGGCGAGCGGCGAGCCAGCCTGGACGCGCGGGTGATCCTGGCCTCCATCCAGTCTCTGTCGGCGCGCAAGGACGCCTACCCGGCGGAGCAGTTCTCGCTGATCATCATCGACGAGTGCCACCACGCCCTGGCGCCCACCTGGAAGGCGGTCATCCAGTACTTCCATGACAGCCGCAGCAAGAGCAGCCTGCTGCTGGGCATGACCGCCACGCCGCGGCGCAGCGACGGGCGGTCCGCGGTCAGCGTGTTCAAGACGGTGGCCTACGAGATCTCCAAGCCGGAGCTGCAGGACCTGGGCTTTTTGGTGCCGATCCGCTACTGGGCGGTCAAGGCCTCGCTGAGCCTGGACCAGGTCAAGATGTCGGGCAGCGACTTTCAGGTGGGCTCTCTGTCCAAGGTGATGAACACCCCCCAGATCCGCGCCATGACCCTGGGCGCCTGGGAGGCCCGGGGCCAGGGGAAGAAGACCATCGTCTTTTGCGCCAGCGTGCCCCACGCCCACCAGCTGGCCGCTGACTTCGCCGCCCTCGGTCACCGCACCGAGGTCATCGAGGGGCGCACCAAGGACCGCAAGGAGCTGCTCCGCCGCTACCACTGGGAAGACTTCGACCTGCTGTTCAACTACGGGGTGCTCACCGAGGGCTTCGACGAGCCGGGCATCACCTGCGTGCTGCTGGCCCGGCCCACCACCTCACCCCTGGTCTACAACCAGTGCCTGGGCCGCGGCCTGCGCCCCGCGCCGGGCAAGAGCGACTGCACGGTGATCGACATCGTCGACCGCTCCACCCACCAGCTGCAGTACGGCGCCTGCCAGTTCGCGGGACTGCCCACGGGCTGGAAGAGCCGCGGGCGCGACCCCTTCCGCGATGCCCGCGCCGTGGCCGGCGTGCAGGTGAGCGACCCGGACGTCTTCATGCGCCTGCGCCGGGCCCAGAGCCTGGAGGCGATCCAGGAGATGCTGATGGAGCTGCCGCCCGAGGCGGTCATGGCCGGCCTCGACGGCGAGCCGGTGCCGCGCTACGCCCCTGTCCCCGAGGTTGTGCCCGTGATTCAGGCCAGGGAGCTGACCCTCGGTCTGCTGGCGGACGCGGGGGCCCCGGTGGCGGGGATCTCCATCGCCGCCGACGAAGAGGGCGCCGAGGAGCAGATCGAGCTCACGCTGGCCTACCCGAAGGTGAACAATACAAAGTACGACTACCTGGGCTGGCACGTGCAGCGCGCCACGGGCCTGCCGGTGACGTACACTCCGCCGCCGAAACGCTACCGCCAGAAAAACCCCAGGACCCTGCTGCGCTCGCTGCTGCCCGCAGAGCTCAAGATCACCAGCTTCGAGATGGACGAGGAGAGCAACATGATCCACGCCCAGGTCTCGGGCCTGGGCAACGAGCTGCGCGACCAGGTGCGCCGGGCCTTCGAGATCACCACCGGCCTGACGCTGGACCTCCAGGGGCAGCTGACCTTCGGGTTCCTCTAGGCTCGTAGCGTGACTGGCGGACGAATTGAGGGCGCCAGGGGCTGCGCGTTGAGGAGGTGATGGGGTGAGGACGTGAGGCTCTTGGTTTGGGTTCGATCCTTGGCCCTGATGGTTGCCTGGGGCGGTCCGGGCTTCGGGCTCCCGGCTACAAGGCAGGCCGCGCACGTGCCATGGGCTGGCTTCCTATCGACAGCGTCCGCTGACGCCGCTACCTGGGGCCCGGGAGGAGCGGGCTATTGTGAGAGCGACGCATGTCTGATGACTCCAAGCCGGCGAAAGCTAACCTTGCAGCCCGCAGCCTGTAGCCTGAAGCCCGCCGCAACGAAAGCGATGGCGTGGTGATCACCGAATCGAGACCGGCCGTTTCGCTCCTCACCCCTTGGTTTCCGCTCCCTCACCCCCTCACCACCTCCCTTCCTCACCGGACGACCTACCCTTTCGCACCTTGCTCCAAAATTTACGCCCCTCCATCCAGCTTCCTTCTCAGCGTGTTGCGGTGGATGCCCAGCACGTCGGCCGCTTCGGTGAGGTTGCCGTTGCAGCGGGCCACGACGTCGTTGATGAAGGCCCGCTCCCACTGCTTGAGATTCCGCGGCTGCGGGGACTGCTCGGCATCGTCCTGGTCGTGGAGCACCGAGTCCGGCAGGTGGCGGCGCAGCAGGGACGGGCCGGTGCAGACCACGCAGGCGCGGCGCACCGCGTTCTCCAGCTCGCGCACGTTGCCCGGCCAGCTGTACTCGGTCAGGGCGTCCACCGCCCGGGGGTTGAGGCGCTTGATGCCCCGCTCCCGGGCCAGGGGCTCGGCGTCGAGGAAGTGCTTGGCCAGCCGCGGGATGTCGTCGCGGATCTGGCGCAGGGGCGGGGTGTGGATCTCGAAGATGTTGAGCCGGTAGAAGAGGTCCTGGCGAAACTTCTTGTCCCGCACGCGCTGGCGCAGGTCGCGGTAGGTGGCGGCGATGACGCGCACGTCGACGTACTTGGCGGTGTCGTCGCCCACCCGGCGCACCTCGCCGGTGGAGAGGAAGCGCAGCAGCTTGACCTGGGCGTCCCGGGGCAGGTCGCCGATCTCGTCCAAAAAGACGGTGCCGTTGTGGGCCCGCTCCAGGCAGCCGGTCTGGTGGCGCACCGCGCCGGTGAACGACCCCGCCGCGTGGCCGAAGAGCGCCGACTCCACCAGCCCATGGGGGATGGCGCCGCAGTTGAGGATCTCCAGCGGCCCGGCGGAGGCCGCGCTGGCGAAGTGGACGGCCCGGGCCACCAGCTCCTTGCCGGTGCCCGACTCACCCTGGATCAGCACCGGCACGTCGGTGGGCGCCACTTGCTTGATCAGCTTGCGCACCTGCTTGACGGCGCGGGAGCGGCCGCGGAAGTCTTCCAGGCGCACGCGCTGCCGCAGCAGGTCCCTGCTGGACATGGCCCGGCGGTTGCTCACCCCGAGGGAGCGGTCGACGACGGCGTTTTCGTCCAGGTCCAGCAGGCGCTTGAGCAGCTGGCGCCGCAGCCCGCGGAACTGGTGCATCTCCGCGCCGCGCAGGGCATCTGAATATAGCCGCACCGCCAGCTCCCGGGCGCCGGTGGCCACCAGCACGTGGCCCATGCGGAAGGTGGAGTGGGTGGCCTCGGCGGGCAGCTCCAGGCGCTCCATGGTCGAGACGCCGGCGCGGTAGGCGGTCATGGCCTCCTGCACCTGATCACCGGCGGCCAGGATCAGAGCCCGCGCCACCTCGCAGCGGCTATGGAGGTCCATGCTCTCCATGTGGGCCGCCAGCTTGCGCGCCCGGGTCAGGTGCCCCTCGGCCTCGCCCAGGCCGCCGGCGTCCTTGACCGCCAGCAGGCAGTGGGCCCGGGCCAGGGCCAGGTGGGCCCGGGCCTGCCACGGCCGATCGTCCACGGCGGCGAAGCGGACCAGGGCGCGGTCCAGGTGGTGGATCGCCTCCCTCGGCTCGGCGCTGTCCAGCAGGGCCTCGCCGGTGTTGAGCTCGGGGTGGCCCTTGCTCACCGGGTTGTTGAGCTGGGCGGACAGCTCCAGGTCTTGCCTGTAGTAGTCCAGGGCGTCGGCCGGCTCGCCCCGGGCGAGGTAGACGTGCCCCAGGCGGCTGGCGGCCAGAGACTGCGGCGCCAGGTCGGTGCCCCGCTCGGCGATGTCGAGGCACTTGTCGAAGAACAGCTCGGCGTGGTCCAGCTCGCCCATGGAGAGGTAGCTGATGCCGAGGCTGAGGTAGCCCTTGAAGCGCCCGCGGCGGCTGCGGTGGTCGCGGTAGATGCGCAGGGCCTGCCGGCAGTTGACGATGGCCAACAAGAACTCGTTGCGGTTGGCGCTGACCACGGCCAGGGTGCGCAGCGCGTCGGCGCGGCGGGTGCCCATGCTGTGGTCCGAGCGCTCCACGGCCCGCCGGGCGCGGCGCTCCGCCTCCTCGTGGCGGCCGCGGCGCAGGGCCACCAGGGCGAAGACCACCCCGGCGTCCACGGCCAGGGGCGCCAGCCGCGGGTCCTCCCCGCACAGCGCCAGGGCGCGCCGGCAGATCCCCTCGGCGTCGGCCTGCTGGCCCTGGCTGGAGAGCAGGGCCGCCCTGACGGTGAGGATGAACGCCTCCTGCTCCTCGTCGAGGCTGCGCCCCAGCAGCTCGGCGGCGCGCTCCACCTCGGCCAGGCCGCGATCCACGTCGAACAGCTCGTGGAAGGCCCGGGCCCGGTGCAGGTAGAGCACCGCCCGGTCCTCGGCCCGGCGCACCTTGCGCAGCACCTCGCCGTACATCGTCAGCGCCTGCTCGCAGCACATGGAGTCGGTGAGCGCCGGCCCCACCAGGTTGGCCAGGGCCAGCCGGTCCCGGGCCGGCGCGCTGGCCACCAGCGGGGCCAGCTCCACCAGCTCCGAGATCTGTTGGCGCTCGGCCAGCCCCGAGGCCCGGCCCAGCAGGTTCTTCGTCTCCCCGCTCTGTTCTCCGCGTCTGCTCGCCATGCCGTAGATCGTAGCGGGTGCTGCACCATGTTGCACCAGAATTGCACCAAGATGGTGCATAAAATTAGCGGTCGAAATGCTTCTGGATCGCCACAGGTGCTGTGTCGCATGACTTTGGTGCACCCCGCTCACAACCTGTCACTTGCAGGCACGCTTCTTGTAGAGGTCACGGGCATCATCACGAGGAACAGGAGTTGTCATGAACATGGATCAGAGCGTCGTGTCATTGTGTGAGCTGCGGGGGGCCGCCGAGGCCCCCGCCATCGCCTTCGAGGTTGGCAAGGGCCACCTGTCGGTCAACCCCTACCACGGCTGCAACATCGGCTGCCCTTTCTGCATCAGCCAGGCGGACCCCTGGCGCGCCGCGGGAGGGTCGGGCCGCGTGGTGCTGGCCTCGGTGCTGGAGATCCTCGCCGCGCTGGAGCGGGACGCGGAGATCGTCTCCCAGCTCAAGCTGTCGCTGATGGACTTTTGCGACCCCTTCGAGCCGGCGCTGGAGCCCACGCTGCGCCACCTGCTGGCCGGCATCGGCGAGCGGCTGCCCGGCCAGGCCGTGGTGCTGACGACCCGCCTCGGGCCGTCGCGCGGGCTGCTGCGCTGGATGGCGGGCCTGGACAGCCTGCGCCTCTCGCTGTTCGTCAGCATGGGCGACGCCTGCGGCGGCGTGCGGCCGGTGACGCCGGTGGCGCCGCGGCTGGCGCTGCTGGAGCAGGGCGGCGCCCAGGGCCTGCACACGGTGATGCTGCTGCGGCCCCTGGTGCGGGAGTGGACCCGCGCGGACGTGCTGCGCCGGCTGCTGGTCCACGCCCGCCGCACCTGCCACGAGGTGGTGCTGGCCGGGCTGAGCCTGCCTCCCGTGGTCGAGGCGTCCCTGCGTTCGGCGGGCTGGCCGGTGCCGGCCGCGCCGGCCGACGCCCACGGCGGCGTGGAGCCGGACCTGCTCCGGGAGGTGCTGTCCCTGGCCGACGAGGTGCTCGGCCACGACACGCCGCTGTCCGAGCACCGCTCCTGCGCCGTCAACCGCCACCGCGGCCTGGCCTGCAAGGTGGCCCACCACGAGCACGCAGAGCGCGGCGATGAGGAGCCCTCCCGGCTGGAGAGCTCCGAGTGGCGCGCCCTGGTCGGCGACGCGCCCCTGCGCGTGCGGGCCTGCTCCTGTCTGGCCGGCCCCCGGGCCCAGGTCACGACCCGCGCCTGCATCGGCTTTTGCGCGGCCGCCGACGCGCCCACACCGCCGGTCAAGGCCTGCATCCCCTGCCTCTCCGGCTCGGGCAGGCCGCGAGACCGGGCCGGCTACTGTCTCCTGCGCGCCGCGTGAGGGATCGGTCAGGGCAGGGTCGGCTCGTCGCTCAGGTCCATGGCCCAGATGACGTCGGGCCACTCCAAAGCCTCGTTGGCCAGCTCCGCGGTCTCGCCCTCCCCCTCGGCCAGCTCCATGACCTCGGCCGCGGCGCGGGCGTTGACCGCGCACAGGGGGCGCAGCACCGGCTCCACCATGTGGGCGTAGGGCTCGGAGAGGATCTCGTGGGCCAGGCGCCGGCCGTCCTCGCCGCGGTACTGCCGCACCAGGGCCGCGGCGTCCATGGGATCCGGGGCGATGCCTCTGCGGCCGTGCTCCAGGGCCCGGTCCGACGACGCGGACTTTCGCCGCACCCAGAGCAGGTCGTCGATGCGATCGATGCCGCCCTCCCGCACGAGCTGCTTGGTCAGCGAGCGCAGCACGGACTGGTGCAGGCGGGTGGCGCTGAGCCAGCCGCTGGCCGCGGCCAGCTGGCGCCCGCCCTGCCGGATGCCGAGCTCGGCCAGGGGCAGCAGCGCCGGGTGGTTTAGCTTCTCCACGATGGCCACCTCGAGGGCGTCCAGCAGCCAGTCCGGCAGGGCCGCGGCCATCAGGCGTGGCCCCACGGCCTCGGGCACCGGGTCGAGGCGCAGCAGGTAGGCCAGGGACTCCGGCCCGTTGCGGAAGGTGGCCAGGGCCTGGTTCACCAGGCTCTCGTCCATGATGCCCGACTTGCCCAGGGCGCCCCATTCCTCGAGGTAGTGCGGCGTGTGCACGCGGATCTCGTCGAGGAACTGGTCGGTGTTGCCCGCCTCGGCCAGGTTGTCGAGGATGAGGAAGCGCGTGGGCCCCTGCTCCCGCAGCCCGCGGCGGATGATGCGCCGGGCGCCGGGGTGGGTGACCCAGGTCCTGTGGGCGATCTGCAGGTGCTGCAGCAGCAGATCTGCGCGGTCCCCCTGGGCCGTGCGCAGGTGCGCCAGGGCGTGGTCCACCAGGTCCGAGCCCATGTGCCGCGCCATGGCCGCCAGCAGCTCGGGCGTGAAGCGGGCGCCGAGCAGCTCCAGCACGCGGTGGACCTTGTCCTCGTCGGCGCAGATGATGGGCGCGGCCTCCCGGGCCGTGATCAGGTCGGGGTAGGCGTCGTCGCGGATGACGTAGCCCTGGGCCGCGATGACGTCCTCGCTGAGCACCGACTCCCACTGGTCGGACTTCAGCAGCTTGAGGAACGCCTCCCGGCGGGGGGTGCCTTCGAGCTCGGTGGCTTGTTTCAACAGGGTCTCGGTCATGGCGCAGCGCTCAATGGAATACTATTGATCTTTTACAAAAATTGTCCACCCTGGAGTCTCGCGTTGTCGCCCTCGACTCTCCCAGGAGGTACCCCATGACACGCCGCACCATCGCGCTGACCCTGGTTTTGTTGCTTTGCGCCTGCCCGTCCTCCGAGCGTCAGGCGCCGTCGGGCGCGGGCCAGGCCAAGGCCCCCGTGGCCAAAAAGGAGGCGCCCGCCAAGGAGGCGCCCGCCAAAAAGGAGGCGCCGGCCAAGAAGGCGCGCAAGTTCGTGCCCCGCTCCTACCCGCCGCCGCCGCCGATCAAGCCCGTGACGCCGGGCGCGCTGACCGAGGCGCCGCTGGGCGAGGTGGCGGCGAGGCTGCTTGCGGCCCACTACGACGCCGAGGTGCTGGGGCTCAAGGAGCTGCAGTTTTCCCTGGAGTTTTCTTCCAAGAAGACAGGCACCGCGGCCAAGGCCACCGGCTGGTGGCAGAGCGGCGGTCCGCCGGTGGTGACCCTCACCGAGGTGTCCCGCGGGGGCAAGAAGCTGCGGCGCCCGGGCAAAAACCCGGAGGAGGTTGGGCAGAACATGGCCTGGGAGAACCTGCGCCTCAAGCTGCTGCGCCTGGTGGACGGCGTCAGCAACGGCTTCCTCTCCCGGCGCCTGTACGACTGGAAGACCCTCGAGGGGAAGGTGAAGCTAAAGAAGGGGAAGCTGCACATGAGCTTCAAGCAGAAGTTCGGCGACACCGAGGTGGTGGTGGGCAAGGGCCACGTGGTGGAGCGGGTCTCGGTGAGCATGAAGGGCATCGTGCGCGCCATGACCTACAAGACCCGCCTGGAGCAGGGGCGGACCCTGGTGACCGGCGCCAGGCTCTCGGCCAAGGTGATGAATCCGAAGATGTCCAAGCGGGCGCACCAGATGATGCGCGCCGCCGACGGCACCAACTTCGAGCTGGAGCACGGCAAGGCGGGCCGCTATCTGTTGGTGACGAAGCTGCGCAAGGTGGTGCCGGGCACCGGCGAGGACCTCATGCTGAAGATCACCTACACCTCTGCCAAACCCTAGAACGCTGCTAAAGGCCCGCGGCCTTCTTGATCAACGAGTGGGGTAAAAACATCAGCCCCGCGGAGTGGACCACCAGCTCCAGGCGGACCAAAAACAGCAGATGGCTGCGCTGGGCCGCCGACAGCTCGGTGGCGGCCTCCGGCACCAGCTCGGGCAGCTCGCCGTCGGCGCGGATGATCTCCTCCACCCAGGCCAGGGCCCCCTGCATCTGCGGCGGCAGGCCGTCGCGATCCCCCAGCTCGGCCCGCGAGAGCGTGGGCGCGGCCATCCCCACCGATGGCGCCAGGCGGGGGAACAGCTCCATGCAGACCGGGCAGCCGAGCATCCGCGCCATGCGCACCTGCACGGCCAGCCGCGTGGGCAGGCCGAGGCTGTTTTCGCTGCGCAGCCCCGCCAGCAGGTCGGGGATGCCTCGGGCCAGGTCGGGCCCCCGGGTGAGGACCTGCCGGCCGAGCTTGCCCAGGGTGTAGCGGCCTGGATTGTGTGTGTTCGTCATGGTCGTGCCTCTTTGTGGCTGTTGCTCGTGGCCAAGAAACGGCCTTCTGTTATAAATGATCCATCGGCGGCAGTCAGCCAACTTCGGAGGAGACATGCGAACACGACAGCTGGGTAAGAGCGATCTGCACCTGACCACCGTGGGCTTCGGCGCCTGGGCCATCGGCGGCGGCGACTGGGCCTTCGGCTGGGGGCCCCAGGACGACGCGGACAGCGTACGCGCCATCCACCGCGCCCTGGATCTGGGCGTCAACTGGATCGACACCGCCGCGATCTACGGCCTGGGGCACTCCGAGGAGGTGGTGGCCCGGGCCCTGGACGGGCGCGGCGACGTCATCGTGGCCACCAAGTGCGGCCTGCGCTGGCGGGAAAACGGCTCGGTCTACGGCAGCCTGAGCGCGCAGAGCGTGCGCCAGGAGGTGGAGGACAGCCTGCGCCGCCTGCGGGTGGAGACCATCGACCTCTACCAGGTGCACTGGCCCAACCCCGACGCCGAGATCGAGGAGGGCTGGGCGGTGATGCCGGACCTGATCAAGGAGGGCAAGATCCGCCACGCCGGCGTGTCCAACTTCAGCGTGGCGCAGCTGCGGCGGGCCCAGGCGATCCACCCCGTGGCCTCGCTGCAGCCGCCCTACAGCATGATCGACCGTGCGGTGGAACCCGAGCTGCTGCCGTTTTGCGCCGAGCACGGCATCGGCGTGGTGGCCTACAGCCCCCTGCAGTGCGGCCTGCTCACCGGGGCCTTCGACCAGAAGCGCCTCGGCGCGCTGCCCAAGAGCGACTGGCGGCGCAAGAACGAATGCTTCAAGCAGCCGCTGTTCCACAAGATCCTCAAGCTGGTCAAGGAGCTGCGCCCGGTGGCCGAGGCAACCGATCAGACGTTGGCTCGCCTGGCCATCGCCTGGATCCTGCGCCGGCCCGAGGTCACCGCGGCCATCGTCGGCGCCCGCTCGCCGTCGCAGATCGAGGAGACCGCGCCGGCCGGCGACTGGGAGCTGTCGGCCGGGGAGCTGGCCGAGGTGGACGCCATCATGGCGCGGGTCGCCGTGCCCCAGCCCGCGGGCCTGTGAGCGGAAAAAATCTGAACCTTCCGGGTATCACCGACCGGGAGGAACCGATGAAAAAGATCATTAGCGCGTCGCGGCGCACCGACATCCCTCGCTACTTCGGCCGCTGGCTGGCCCACCGCCGGCGCGCCGGCTTCGCCCGTTTCCGCAACGTGTTCGGGGGCCAGGGCGAGACCTCGCTGGCTCCCAGGGACGTGGCCGGCTACCTCTTTTGGACCAAGTACGCCCACCCGCGGCTGTTTTTGCCGCAGCTGCGCGAGCTGCTGGGCGAGGGCGTGCCCTGCGTCTTTCAGTTCACGGCCACCGGCTACGGCCGGGGGCTGGAGCCTTACATCCCCCGGCGCGACCGGGTGGTGGACAACATGCTGGCGCTGGCCCGATTGCTGCCGTCGCCGCGGTGCCTGCAGTGGCGTTACGACCCGATCGTGGTCAGCGAGGACCTCCCTCCGGCCTGGCACCTGGCCAACTTCCGGGCCCTGGCGGCGCGGCTGGAGGGGGCCACGGAGGTGGTCAACGTCTCGCTGGTGGAGCCCTACCTGCGGGCCGTGCGGCGCATGGCCGACCCGAGCGCGCGCTACCGCACCCTGGACCCACGGCGGCACAGCACGGTGCACAGGCGGTACCCCGACCTGGGCCAGGCCGGCGACGACGTGGCCCGGCTGGTGGCCGAGCTGCGCGACGTGGCCGCCGAGCACGGCATGGAGCTGCGCTCCTGCTCCAACCCCGAGCTCGGGCTGGCGGCGTCGCAGTGCTGCGGCCTGTAGCTGTTTTTGCCCTTCGGCGCGGCGCCGGAG
>PVBE010107104.1_pt1 | contig 54317 bp, 48 predicted proteins | sample 1631181 | NCBI WGS metagenome assembly PVBE01 (sample SAMN08397723, study PRJNA350692) | Marine metagenome, whole genome shotgun sequencing project. | isolation source: water | place: Pacific Ocean | collected 2012-04
CAGCATCTTGCATATTGTATCCATGATGACTGAGAATTGCTACAACGAAATTCTGCCCTCCAGGTCTACGTGCGAAATTAGTTGACTTCATTGCTCGCGTACCTACAATTGATTGCTGAGGATAATGCATAACGTGCATTCGTGTGTCTGGACGGAGTCTGTAATTAGCACTAGGTAGACCTAGACTTTGTTTGACCATCGCGGTTCCACCTGTTACACGCGGAGTGGAGTTGTGCTCAGGGTACGGGACAAGTGATGCACAAACGCCGAGGATGAGTTGAGGATCAATTTCGACATGAGTGTATACAAGAACTGTATTGTTTCGCTTCTGCTTTCGGCGAAGACCATCTAAATCTTCTTGGTAGTATTTTAGCGGCGCAGTAAATTTCTCAGTGACGGATTCGCCATTCGGTAGCTTAACTTCAACTCTAAGTTTTGCTTCCTTGATTTGCTTTTCACCTGAACGCTCACCTAGATTGACCCATTCAACATCTGCGGGATTGATTGGGCGGCCATACTTAGGAGATACATGAGGGAGGTCAAAGGGACGTGGAGCAATCAGAAGATCTTCCTCTTCCTCTGCATCAATCCATTCAACAACTCCATTTTCAACTAAATCATTGAACGTCCATTCGCCAGAACGGATTGATTCAAGATGTTCCTTGGAAAGTGTAAGGTCACCGTCTTCAATCACAAGTACTGGGCGAAGAATTCGACCACGATCAGTATTGATGAAAATATCACGGTTGGCAGAATCGTGACGGATACTCACCTCAGGTCTAATTCGACCCTGTCGGCGGCGGCGCTTGAATTGATTAACTAATTTAGCAGCATTCTTGTGAAGACCGAAAATGTCCCCATTAACATGCACTCTAGAACCATCAGCCCATCCTGAAGGAGACGAATCGACTCCCGCTTCACGCAGTAATTGCTTGACATCTGTTTCAGGAACTTCTTCCGATACATCAATCATCTGAGCAGCGTTCTTTACCAGACCACAATTCTGCCCTTCAGGCGTCTCATTTGGACAAAGGCGACCCCATTGAGTTGGGTGAAGATCACGTGCTTCGAAATGAGGTTGACTTCGAACTAGGGGGCTGGTTACACGACGCATATGTGAAAGTGCTGCAAGGTATGTTGTTCTGTCAAGTAATTGACTGACTCCGCTGCGTCCACCGACCCAATTTCCGGTGGCCAAAGCATGCATAATCTTCTGAGTTAGAACATCAGGACGAAGGCAAGCGTTAATTCTCAACTCACGCTTTCTGTTGTGATGTCTTTCCAACTGATACTTGAGGTCGCGGGCCAATTGTTGAAGGCTGACGCGGAATAAATCCTCAATAAGATCTCCAGCCAATCGTACACGCTTATTTGCGTAATGATCCTTATCGTTTGGATCACGGTTAGTAATTGCCATCTCGAGAACTTGTCTTACAATTCTACCTACGAAGACTGCCTTCTTCTCCCGGTACTCTGGACCAGATCCAAGATGAGGTAGTAATTCCTTATCGAGGAGGTTCTGAATTCTTGCCTCTCTGTACTCTTTTTGCTGTCCGGCTGCGAACTTTTTCTCAAGCCAAGCCAAAGCCTCTTCAGAAGTTTCTACATTATACTCTTCATTGTCCTTGACCTCGTTTAGATTTGCTACAGTGTACTTCATTGCCTCAGCAGGACCTGCAATAGCAGTGAAAATTTCCTTATCATTTTCCATACCTAGGGCTCGCATTAATAGTACAACAGGTATTGGAGTAGTCCCAGCACTAGGAATCTTAACCATGAGCATTCCATCACGGCGCTTCTCAATATTGAGGGGTTTGCGTACTCCATCCTTCTGAGAGAAAATCTTAGCGACTTCAGTCTCGTGAGCGTACTTCTTGTTTTTCTCTACGGTTACGCGATTAGGAGCTAAGTCTTCCATAGAAATTAGCGCACGTTCTGTACCATTAATGATGAAATAACCACCAAAGTCGAGGGGGTCTTCTCCTGCACGGCGAAGCAATTCCGTTAGACGATCAGCGTCTTCAGTAGATGTGTGAGGGGATAGTTTGCGGTCTGCATCCCCACATAGATGTGAAATATGATCAGGATGTAAATTACATTGACCTGAACGAACCATAATTGGAAGATTTCCGATGTGAACTCTATCTTCGATTTTGGGGTTTGGTTCATTAGGGTCATTAGTCCAGATAATCTGGAAATCAAGATGTACGGGTGAATAGTAAGTTAGTTTTCTTAGACGGCATTCCAAAGGAGTTGCCGGGTGCTCTGCACCGTTCGCTTCGCGAATAGTTGGACGGCCGAGATGAATATTTTTCATGCGGATGACTATCTCTTTGTCTAGAACGTCGAGTTTGATTATGCCTCCATCATCGTCTTCGATTATTTCATCGGTACCGATACGTATGTTTCGGACAATCTTTTCCATCCTACTTAGACGGCCAGCGTCGGATGGAATACAATCGTTATATGATGCCAACTGGTGGTTCACTAGGCTTCTTTGTTGGAAATAACTCTCTACAATCTCTTTCATCATAATTCCCCCTCATGCACTCTCCACGATTAGTCGGAATGCTGTACTAGAACCAGCAGCACGACTGTAACGTACTACCTTGACGACCCTGTTTGTTAACCAACCAGCAGGCAGGTCATCAATTTCAGCTTCTTCTTTCTCCTTAATTGCCTGAACTGCAGGGTCTGTGATTAGAATCTTAGGGAGTAATTCCTTTGCAACTCTCTTAACACCATGTGCATCTGAAGTTTCTAAACCCCAAGGAGCAAGAATTTCGGCTTCTTTATCAGCATCAATGAGTTCATGATGAGGAACCAAAAGGTGGTTTAAAACATTGAATCGATCATCACCTTGAGGGATGTCCTCTAATTCAGCCTGAGCCTTGCGACTGATGGTAATTCTACCGGAACGACTTCGGCGTCGAGATGTATTGTGCTCTCTGATAATTCCCATGATATTCTCGAGAGTTGAATCTGCTGTTGAAAGGCCAACCTTCTCAGCAACCTCATCGACAGTCAATCTCTTGATTGCATCCATATTTGCGTCGTCGGCAAGTTTGTGAGCGTGTTCCTCACTGATGCCCAGTTCGATTAGTCTCTTTTTTGTTGAACTCTTTACTGCCAATACAACGCCCCCTGCCTAACAAAAACCGTGGGCCTGAGGCCTTATCAGGCGGGCCTGATGGGATTCGAACCCACGGCCACCGGGTTAAAAGCCCGGCGCTCTACCTGACTAAGCTACAGGCCCATAGCAATTGCTGGGCTATCCGCCGACCGACGGGGTGTTTAAGAAAGTGACGGTCTATGCGTAGCATAGGCAAGGCTGGACCGTTCGCTCCCTCAGGGGACCGAGGGAACGTAGTGGAAGTATAGGCACGTATGGATAAAGGTTTTCTAAAAAGGAATGAATTCAGATGAGTAATGAACAAATTGAAAGAGAAATCGACCTTTCAAGTAGGGGTAGATTCAGAAATCTAGAAGTGGAAAATGGAAAATTTCCACCAATTCATCTATCGGTGCCAGCTACAGTATACCCTCCTCGTGAAGACACTCGACTACTAATTACAGCCCTTGACACCCTTAGGGGAAAGACAGGGAGGGCTGTCGAAATTGGAGTTGGTGCTGGAGCAATTAGCATGGCCCTTGCTCAGAGGGGGTGGAAGGTCACAGGATTTGACATTAATCCATTTGCTGTGGCCGCTGCACGAGGTAATATCGAATCGAACGGATTTAGAGAGGATATTCAAATTGAAGAGGGGGGGCCTGGAGAAATAGGATGGAAGGTCCCTAATGATTCAGATCTGGTTGTATGGAACTTACCATACCTCAACCCTCCCAAAGACGGGGAGCCAACTCTCGGGCCTATGGAAGAGGCTAGTCTTACCGACTATAGAGGAGAAGGTGGTTGGTCAAGAGTTCTGAGGGAAATCCTTGATGATGACTTGAACAATCCAAATGTGTTAGTGGTTTTACTATTCAGAAGTGACCCTGCAAGTCCGAGCCACCCAGAAGATTGGACAAAATTCGGTTGGGCTAGTAGAAAAATATCTGCTAAAAGAACGGGGAGGGATACACTTGAAGTTCGAGCATTTTGGAAACCAGGAGGAGGATGCCCCCCTACTATATTGAATAACACAGATTCTACTATGGAAGATGCGAAACTACTCCCACCTCAGGGTTGGCAGCGAATCTTAGCTAAACAACAAAACAAAGGCAGAGGGAGAAGAAGTTCAAAGTGGACAAGTGAAGAAGGCGATTTTATTGGGACTTGGGCTATCGATTCAGACATATTACAAAATATACATCCTGGATTATTACAAACCACAATCGGAAGTGTTGTCTCTCAATCCTTAGGGATGCAATGTAAATGGCCTAATGATTTGATGATTAACGGAATAAAATCAGGAGGGATTCTTCTTGAATCTTCAACAACCGATGATAGGATAAGGATTGGAATAGGCGTCAATAGAAAATCAAGGGAAGTTGGGGGCCGAAAAGTTTCAGGTTGGGAAGAAATTGATGTAAGCCTTAGTATGGAGGATATATTTCTTAGAATAGATGGAGCTCTCGCTTCATTATTTGCAACACATGAAAGGATTATTCAATTGAGTAGAGAAGAAATGGAAACTCTGTCTTGGAAGGCTATATCTGAGAGCCTCTCTAGAGGAGTTATTTCAAAAACCTTAGATGAAGAAATCAGGATTACTGGAATAGAACACAATGGTGGGTTGAAATTCTGGAGTGAACTTGGAGTCTCTCAAACTGAAGAACTACAGTCTATTGTCACTTCTTTCTAACCGGTTTGGGTAAATCAAGAGTTTTTCTAACAAGGCGAATCTTGCCCGAACTCACTTTAGATTTGAGTAGAGTAGTATCACCAAGGGCGTTACGAGTTGAATCATAATCCTCTAATTTCACTTTGATGATTGCTTTTGTTTGATCTCCGATAGAAACGCAATCAAATAACCTATAATCAATGTCGCCAAGTACTTCGGTGATTATTTCATTACTGTGATTACGATTGCTAGGCTGATTAATGACGATACCTATCCAGCGATGCTTGCCTCGAGCAGCCTTCCCCACTTTCGCCATGGATATCCGGAGGGGGTTCTCCTTAACGATTGGATGGTTCATTACATTCCCTACGCGTAATAGTATTAGGTGCTTAGTCAAAGACCACTTACAACTGCAACTAAGCGCAGCCTACCTACCATCTCATCACTGGATCGTGCACCTAATATTACCTGGCAATCAGAGTGTAAATTTGATACAAATAATTCAGTCAATTCATTCAGATGTGAGAGTGTCATATCCGGCCCTCCTTCAACTTGAATAAGACACCCTCTAGCCCCTGAAACATCAGTATTAGACAGAGGTGAAAGACGTGCGATTTCAACAATTTCTTTAGGATTTGTAACCGGGCCTGTGCCAACAATTAGAGTAGCCTCCCCAGGGTGATTAACCACTGTCCGAAGGTCCATGAGGTCTAAATTCAGTTTGCCAACCTTAGCAAGAGTTGTGACTAGTCCTTCAATTAAATCTTGAATCCATCCTGAACCTTCCCTCCAATCTGTATCCCTAGCCCTCGCATACCATGCTAATCTCTCCATACTGACACGAATGCATACATTCGAATTATTTTCCAATGCTGGGAGTGCTGCCTGTGCGATTGCTGAACGTAGAGGTTGTTCAGCAAAAGGAAGACCAGCGATAGAAATTACAAGGCAGTTTCGTGAACGTGCAATTCTAGCCAATTCACTGGCAGCTCCCGAACCAGTACCACCACCCAAACCGGCCATTACAACAACCAATTCAGCCTTGTCGAGAAGTGCAGACATCGAGGACAGTCCCTCGGCAAGACGATGTGCTGCTAGAGCTGGAAGTGCTGCAGCACCATTACCATCGCCAACTGCATCCAAATGTAAGCAATGGGCTTGAGGCGAGCCTCGGAAGGACTCTTCATCGGCATCAATCAAGAGCAAATCTGCAAGATCAACACAGTTCCTGTGGGCTGCATCAGCCCAGATACACCCAAGCCCCCCGACGCCACAGATGAGTATCGCGCCCTCATGCATGATACCGCCATGTTAGAGGTAGTACCTTGAAAGTGCGGGTCAATCATATGTCAAATAACGCTGATATTTTCTTCTTTCATCTCTTGCCCAAGCATTGTCTGGTTCTACATCGAGAACCTGCCCATAGTATTCTACAGCCTTCTCGAAATCAGAAAGATAGCGCCCATTCAAGTGGGCTAGATTATTCAACACCGGGACACATTGTGGTGATTCACTTAACATTGAAAGAAGAATAGATTCAGCTTTGGTTATATCCATCATTTCCATTGCATCTTCAGCCTCATCCAATTTCGATATCTGCTCATCAGTGAGCCGGTAGATATTCTTCCAAACTGGACCCGCCATCAATTAATCCAAAGCGTTGATTCGTATGAGGTTTCGCAGGTTGATGGTAGAGTATGATGCTCCCTCTTGATTGAGGACCCCGTAGGGGTCAAACTGAAACCTTGATAGCCCTAAGTCCGCTGGAATGCTCGTCAATAGAGGCCATAAGATGAAGATACATCAACTGACCTCTCAAAGGCTGCTGGTACTGGCCTGCTTCGCCTTACTCTTGGCAGGTTCCTCACAAGCATATTCTACAGGGATAGGTGGAGATGAAGATGGAGAAGGTGATGTATCTCTAGCGGGTTGTACTTGCCATTCCGAAAATCCTGATAACTCAGTCACTCTGATACTTGATGGTATGCCGTACCACTACGTAGGTGGCACAGATTACTCTCTAACAATTCAGATGATTGGGGGGCCCGATGTTGACACCTCATCCAACACAGGCGGATTTTCCTTGAGAGTCAGCCAAGGAACTCTTGGTGGAGCTGAAGGATTTGAGTCTGAAACACACCATTGGGATGATGATCCTGCAACTCTGACACACAGTGGTTCAGGTGCAGAAAATGCAGAACGGACTTGGCATGTGGTTTGGACTGCCCCTGAGAGTGGTGCTGGAATAACCACATTTTGGCTAGCAGGAAACGCAGTCAATGGAGATGGTGTGCCATCCGATTTAGATCGTTGGAACCGATTAATTACATCCGTAGATGAAGGTGGTGATGATGGTGCAACGAGAACTGTCTTTAGTGGCAATGGAGAAATCACCCCACCTGCGCCTTCTGAAACACATGTCGATTTACATGAAATGGGGGCGGCACTCCGCGCCCACTGGCTGGGCCTTCTAGGATTTGGTGCAGTGATTCTTGTAATCATATTCTGTGGACTTCTACTTAGATATGGTTTTTCAAGGCATCATGTAGGACGAAGTAATCTACTCAAACTTCGCATTAAATATTCACGCAGAGGTGACCAACTATGAAGGATGACATGGTTTTGAAACTCTTACGAGAAGTCGAATCCGGCAAGGTTAGCGTTGATGATGCTCGTACTGCACTTGATGGAGTGAGTCTTAGCGAGGATACTTACAATGCCGCAGTAGACCATGGTGTATTCAATGAGCCTGAACCCGGAAGCATTGTTCGTGCTAGTATATCTCCCTCAGGAGATTCATGGTTGGTTGTGGTCTTCGCACTCTGGGGGGTATTATGGACACTCTATTGGGCAGGAACACTTTCTTATGGATTGTATAACCATTGGGATCAACAACGGCTCTCATTCCATCTTGCTATGACATTACTTACCGTAATTATGATGGGAATCGTGTATATGAGATTTGTAATGCCAGATATAGTAATTGTAAAACATAGAAGAAACAAATACATTACTCCTAATGATCCAGAAGGATGGCAACAGTACGAGGTGTGATAGATGGCAAGACGATTCCGACTCCGACCACTACCTGGTGCCGAAGAAAATGTACACGAGAATAATCCTGTTCTTGACCGTAGAGAATTCATGCGCTATTCATTCAACACCGCTGCGGGCGTCATCACAATGGCTAGCCTAGGTAGTATTGGTTTTGCTTCACTCCTAATGGGAACTTCCGATTCATCGGGAGGAGATACTGCAGTTCGTTTTTGGGTTCCAACTGGTGCAGAAGATTCTGCTTGGTATGGAGATAGGCACTTGGAACCAATGTCATATTCTGCTTTTGCAAATGCTTCCGCAGCTAGTTCCACTGGGATGGTCGGGGCTCAAGGTGTTTGGTCAGGACTTCCAGTCAACGTGATGTACGTCCCACACTCTGAAAATGCAAATGCACCTCTAGTGTCTAATCAACCTAGATTCCAATTCATGGATGGTTATACAGAAAGCGGTAAATATGTAGGTAGTGGATATGAAATTGATGAGCCAGAATACAGTACATTATCAATTCATGATAATTTAATTGTCATATTCTCTCGTTGCCCGCATCTATGTTGTATCCCTGGTTGGCAACTTGTCCAGAATAGTTTCACAGAACAACAATGGACGCCGGGAGCAGTAGATGCAGGTGGTAGCAAATTATTCTGCATTTGTCATTCCAGCAGATTCGACCCCACGGCAATTGAAAAGAATCGAAATCGAAATCGTTCTACTGGTGCTGAGTTCGATTACATCGGAATTAAAAGAACCGGCGGACCAACTCCCGTCGGATTACCACTCATCCCGTGGGTTCTAACTGGGGACTCAATTGAAGCCCTGCCTGATTTCAAAGACTGGTATACATACTGTGACTGAGGTGAAAAAAAATGCTACAATTCTGGTTCCTTTGGTTATTCATCGCACTTGTTGTTGTCCTTGTCGCATTTACGCTAAGAAAAGAACGTGAAGAAATGCCCCGCAAAGACATACTGAGGGCAGTTGAGACAAGTGCGGGTAGCATGGGACTAGCTGAGAAATCATTCCTTTGGGCATTCTCATGGTTAGATACTCGATTTAGAATTCAAGATTACTGGAGTATGAGTAGAGAATCATACTATGGTATGCATCGCCAGATGCCTCTAACTCATGCTGAAAAGTACAAATTACGTATCATTTGGTACTGGTACCCACTATATTGTCTTGGAGGAATTTCCTTCCTTGCATTCATAATTCTAGTAATCACAGGAACCATACTCGGACTTTACTATGTCCCTGGTGGAGAAGGAGATCCAACTCCAGCATACTCATCAATGGAATTCATCATGACACAATTACCATTTGGATATATTATTAGATCAATCCATCATTGGGCAACTCACTTCATGGTAGCTGCAGTATTCCTCCATATGTGCCGGGTTTACTTCACAGGAGCATACAGAAACCCGCGAGAACTAAATTGGCTAATAGGGGTGGCTCTAATGTTCTTCACTATATTCTTCGGATACTCCGGTTATCTTCTGCCATGGGATAGTCTTGCTTTCGGGGCGGCTACCATTGGAATCAATATGGCAAATTCAACACCACTAATCGGAGGTTGGGCGGCTACTGCAATGTTTGCAGGCACTTCCCTATCTGGTCAAACGGTTACGAGGATGTATTTCCTACACGTATTCATTCTTCCAGTGGTGGTTACTGGACTTATTCTGGTTCACTTATTCATAGTCTGGGTTCAAGGAATTGCGGAGCCGCATTGATACGGGGGTCATGAAGTGGGTATGATAGACAGATTTGGGCGAATCGCAGATACATATATGCGTGAGAAATCAAATCTCATTGAATCAGAAAATGAGAGACGGCGCGTCCACGTGGGCCATCCTTTTTGGCCTACTGAAGTACTACGAGATACTATTATCCTAGCAGCCATGATGATGGTTCTCTGTTTCTACTGTTGGTTAATACCACCGCCACTACATAGTGCTGCAGACCCATTCGCACAGGCTGGATTTGTATTCCCGGACTGGTATGTACTATTCTCATATGGTTACTTACGTTGGGGGGAATATCTACCTCAATTTGTAATACCTGCTGGACCTATTGGTGAATTCCTCGGTTCCCCTGTGATTTCTTGGAATGCCGCATGGTGGGGAGCGGCTCTGACTGGAATACCAGTTGGTATTCTAGCACTTCCTCCATTCTTAGGAGGTCGAGAAAAGCGCCCTGTAGAAGATCCGTGGTTTGCAACAGCAGGTGCTGTTTATCTCGCTCACGTTTGGTTCATCTCAGTATTCTCAATCAATATCTTCCTAGAATTATACGCCAAAGATCGTTCCGACTATTGTTGGGCTAATTCCCACCACGCATTGTTTTGTGGGAGACAGGCACCCTGGACCGCAGAGGTATTCAACGCCATACCATGGATGTTAACTGGGATATTCATATTTGCAGTATTGTATTTCTCAGTAAGATGGTTCTTGGTGAATTCAATAGGTGCTAGAGTCACCCCCTCGATGGGAAAGCAGGTCGCAATAGGGACTCTTGTTGTAGCCGTTCTAGTCTCAACAGTAACTTGGCCAATCTACGAAGGTGGTTTTTGGGATTATGGTGGCCTTGGAGCAATGGATGAGATTGAAGATTTAGAGAATATGCGTGGGCAACCAGCAGACACCTTAGTCCACTATGAAGAAGGAAATGTCTGGTCCGATTGGGAAGATGAATGTTTAACCTTCTCAGAAAGTTCCGAATTAGGTGTTTGGCACGAATTAGATGAGGGCACTGATCTAGCCAAGTGGTGTGTAATTCCTGCCATTCATTGGTTACAATGGAATCTATTCCAACCAACTCAAAATATCATTATTGACTTTGATGGAGTAAATGGACATCTCGATAAAGAAAATGGTAGAAATGGGGCTGGAGCAGATTTTAGTTATACTGGAAATTCAGATTCTTCAGGCATTACAGATACTTGGTCGGATACAATGTTCATAGAAGATTTAGGAACCTCGACTGTATTCGTAGATATTGGTTGTAACTTCCGAACTACAGTAAGAAATGCGGGCTCCCATCAACAAACTCTCACTCTTTCAAATGAAGCAGGGAATGAGATTTGGAAAGCTGATGGGGAATGCGAAAGCACCACACTAAAACTACCAACAGGTCACTCCTATCATCTAGAATACACTGTGCACTCACAGGATGTCAACGAAAGTATCACTATGATTACTGATTTCTCTGCAGTTGCATTCCAGCCTTTACTCTTAGGAGATAGTGGGACTATATTACACAGAGACAACCTACCTAGTGATTCTGATTATAGTGCAATGATGCTTGAAAACCCCACATACCACAAGAATCCAAAAAGTCTTGATGCTAAATTGACTTACTCGATGTTCATCCCATGTCTTGGAATTGGCGCTATTGTTTACACATTAATGCGCAGTATGGCACGTGGATATGAATGGGAAATGAACAAGTGTTACGGATGTGATCTTTGTGATGACGCTTGCCCGGTTCGCCTATTCAATTCTGGAGATAAACTCAATATCATCTACAATACTTGGAATAATGAAGACGATGGTGTGCCTCTATATTCTTGCTTGACCTGTAGTGCCTGTACCAATGCTTGTCCACAACTAGTAGACTACGACTCATATGTGGATATTCGACGTAATTTGATTGTAGGAGGGCCTCCTGCTGCTGAAATCCCTCACACAGTATTACAAGCTCTACTTCTTGCTGAAGCAGAGGATGATGCTGATGAGTCTTTTATGTCAGTTGAGGAATACTCCCTTGACTCGAGTGTAGGATACTACCCTGGTTGTGTAGATTATATCGACCAAGAAATGATTTTCAGTCATGTAAACAAAGGTTCAATGAATCTAGGTGAGACTACCGAAGCCGCTTTCACACTCTTTGGAGAAATGGAAAAGGAAGTCACGTACCTTGGTCGGGATTTCCTCAAGTGCTGCGGTCATGACCAGAAATGGCAAGGAATGACTGAAGTCTTTGAAAAATTAAAATCCTACAATCAGAAAAAATTAGGAGATAGTGGAATCGATACACTAGTTACTTCTTGCGCTGAATGCTTCCGAACCTTTGCCATGGATTACGAACTTGAAGATATGAAAATCATGCATACTACCGAATTCTTAATTGAAAATGGATTTGATATGAATCTTCAAACCTCTGAAGATGTAACAGTCACTTATCATGACCCTTGTAGATTAGGGAGACAAATGAATCTCTATGAGGAACCACGAGATCTCGTTCGAGCAATTGACGGTGTTGACCTAGTTGAAATGGAACACACTGGTGAAGATGCTCTCTGCTGTGGAGTATCAAGTATGATGTCATGCAATGAAAACAGTCGAGCGGTGAGAATGCAAAGATTTGACGAAGTAAATGCAACTGGAGCTGATATTATGCTAACTACATGCCCGAAGTGTGTCAGCCACTTTGAGTGCCTCAAGTTCGAGGGTGACCCACGCCATGACTTTGAGATTCTGGATGTAGTCTCCTTCCTAGCACGACAAGTGAATTCTAAGCAATCCTGAAATTCACAAGAATGTGATATAGGCAGAGTATAGAGAAAGAAACGCTGTTATCACAACACCCCAAATGTTTGCTTTGGCCATCTGAGGATTCTCATAACCGAGAGCCACCAGCCAAAGAAATAAACCAATTAACCCAGCACAGGCGAATGATATCCATGCGACTTGTATTGAAAGAAATAACACCATGACTAACCAAATACTTGGACCTACGAGTAAACTGAGCCAAGCCATAGAATCATTGTGCCACGCAACCTCAGGGCTCGGGCTGTCATTCACGTTGTTACGAACGGCATCTCTAACATCAAGGTGACGAAATATCAGACCGTAGCCTTGAGAAGCCATAACCTACGGCATCACATCAGATGACTGACATTCCGGACCTTGCTGCGAGACGCATCAAGGAACAACGTCGTATACGTTTGGCAATGAATTCCTTACGCGCTGAAGAAGAAGCAAGTCTGAAGGGAGGGGATGATGCAGTAGCATGGGTAAAGGAAGACTTGTGCATAGGATGTGATCAATGTACTATAGTATGTGATGATGATGCTATAGAATTGTTTGATAAGCCTCTTGCTAGCTCAATAATGAAGGTTGAGGTAAACAGAAAAGCGAGAGTGCTTCGAGAACCATGTACTGGTTGCAAGCTATGTGTTCTCGCCTGCCCTACTGATGCAATCATTATGATAGATAGGTGATAATATGACGGAAAAAGAACCTATTAGATTTGGAGCAGAATTCGGACCTAAGCGAACCGAGAATAGCAAAGGTGTAGGATTATCGACATACAAGACTCTAGTCTGGGTGTCTAATCTTGGAGGATTAATTCTCTTTGCAATTGGCTTAGAATTGATAATGGTACTACAACAATTCTATCTAGGTCTAGCATTTATTGTTGGAGCTGTAATTATTGCTGTTTGGCCTTCGAATTATGAGATTGTAGGTATGGAAGTTCTAGACCCTGGTTCACCCGATGAAGATCCAGACAATTATCAAAAATGACAATCCATAATGGAGAATCTAGTAGGATTTAGGCCAATCACTAACATCCTCTAACACAGACAGAAGATCTCCAGAGCGCATTCTAGAGGAATCTGTCAAATGCATTGCGTGGAATAGACGTACACCAATAGCCATATCGGGCTGTTCGTGCAATTGTTTGCTTATTTTTCCGTATTCACTAGCCCATTCAACAGCCCTTGGACGTAATTCCTCAATCAATTGAGAAACTAGTGTTGGGCTTGTTGCAGTTCCAGCAGGAAGTTTTGGTCTTCGGACTATCTCTTTAGGCATATTTGTGAGATTTGCTGCCGCCCGCAAGGCCATTTTTTCATCATCTGCTGAGATTCGCCAGTTTAGTGGTAAACGGTTTGCCATAATGCAGTGTTTAGAAGAAAGAAACGGAACACGCGCTTCCAATCCATCAGCCATAGAATGACGGTCGCCAAGTCTTAGCTGGAAATTGTTAAGTTGGCCACGGGTCTGTTCAAATTCTAGTGCATTAGTTAGATTATTCATATTTATTTCAGGAGAGATTGATTCCGACGACCATGCCTTGCCAGCCCCTCTCTCCGAATCTGGGATTTCTATTCCATCAGCGAGATCCATACGCTTACGAATCAAAGATGCATGTTTAGAGAGATTACGATATCTAGGATATCCTGCATGTAATTCATCCGCCCCCTGACCACAAAGAGCGACTGTTACTTTACCTCGCATTTGCTCAAAAACAGACTGCCAAAATAGCACAGTAACATCTAGATCCTCACCGTGCCAGGCGAATTTAGGAAGATCCTTCCAAAATACATCACTATCCATGATTGAAGTGTGGTGATTCAAATCATGGTGCTGAGCAACCAATTGGGCGGCCTTGTAATCTACATTTTCTTCACTATCAGCGACAGTCCAACAATCAGGTGTAGGTTTCCCAGTGGAGTCTGCCGCATCATGAGCGAGTCCTGCAATCAAACTAGAATCGAGACCTCCTGAGAGTACAATTCCAACTGGTACATCGCTCATTAATCGATCTTCAATACTGGAAGACATACTGTCTAATAGAAGACTTGCTTGAGATTCGGGATTCCATTTTTTTCCGGGTTCAACTTTTGTTTTTTCATATTCAGCAAAACCAGTCATTACTGCTTGTCCATCTTTATCTAGGCTCCAAGTTTCAATTGTTCCAATTCCTACAGATGTGACTCCTGAAAATAATGTAGTTTGATCGAGAGGATACTCGTAAGCTAGTCTTATCGATAAAGCATTGATATCGGGCCGCGCAATGAAATCCATATGCCCATTGAATGATTTAACCTCAGAACCAAACAATAGAGTCCCATCATCAAGAATCGTCCTCATGAGTGGTTTGACACCAAATGCATCCCTGCACAAAACAAGTTCCTCTGCCATTGGATCCCATAGCGCGAAAGCCCACATTCCATCGAGTTTTCGAACCCAATCTACATGTTTCAATGCAGGATTATTTCCTGAACTCTTACCCCATGCATATTCTCTATGTAACGAAAGTATTGTTTCACCATCACCTGAAGTTCGAAAAGGATATTCTCGATTATTCTGTTTTAATTTGAGATAATTGTAAATTTCACCATTCTGAACCAATACACATCCGTGGTCAGAGCCTAAGGGTTGCCTAGACCCATCTAAGTCAATGATAGAAAGTCTAGCATGACCAAAAGCAATTGAACCCTTACCTGAATTCAGATTATCAGAATACGTCGACGGTCCATCTGGTCCACGATGTCGAAGCATGGCAAGCATTGCTTGAACCTCATCATCACCACCATTGCCTAGCAGTCCTGTGATGCCACACACATTATCGCCACTCGTTAGACGGCCATGAAGATAGCCCCGAATAACTATTAGAAAATAATTAATGAAAATTATTTTTGATATTCACCAATATACAATGAATATTACAAAAGAGATAACCGATGCTAAAGTCCAAACAAAGATGTACGTATTCTGCGAAATTGGAGATTCGACTATGCTGCTAGATTGCTCTGACTCTGCCATGTCTATCACTACTGCGAGATGAATTAGGGTTGTAAATGTGACTGTGTTTACAATATACCATGCAGGACAAGAAGTATAATGAGTGGAAAGAAAATCATAGTCGCATTGTCATCAATCCACTTCACTCTTGGAATTTCACCCAGGACCGTAAATGGCGCCAAAATTACTGCATAAAATAATGGAGTTGAGAATAGAGCGTAACAACCTAACCATACAACATATGAACCAACCATGCCTATCACTATAGCATTCTTCATACCCATTTTCGCCCTCTTAACTTCACCCATTAGAGGGTCAATAAATGTCAAGCCGCAGATTATCGGTATTGTGAATTTTCCAGCCTCAAGCCCTTCTCCCTCTTGCGGTGCTATGATTAGTGTCAAGCATAGAGCAACAGCACCCCAGGCTAACGCGCTAACTTGCTTCGCCTCATACTCACGCTGACCCACAATAATGATGCCGAATTTGATTCTTATAGCCTCAATCACGATGAATGCAATAGCAACTGCAATAACAAATTCTTTGGGCTCTAAATTAACTAAATTTGATATCTCATTTCCATATAGATGGTATGCCAAGGGAATTGCACACATCGATACATGAGTGAATCGACGAAACCAATGACCACCAGCCCCGCCTACCGAATGTTTAACATGATCAATATCAACTGGTATCTCATCACTCATTTTACCACCTTTATTACATTCAATCCGAATTATCTCTAATGTGTTCGACCGCTTGGCGGAGTGTCATACTTCCGGTCTCAATTGCATGTATTGATTCATCTAATAATTCTGAAGTTAGAAGCATAGAGTCCCAAGCAGAAATCAGTCTTTCACGTATTCTTAATCGCTCTCGGTCTTGTGAGGATTCCAATTTAGACATAGAATCAACTAGTTCTGATATTCCAGTGGAATTGTGTGCAGAGACCAGTAATACATCAGGAGTATTAGTATCAGAACCAGCAGAAAGAGCTGATTTAACGGCTTCAGCGGCTCTTTGGGCATTGGGTAAATCTGATTTATTGATAACTATCATATCTGCCAATTCCATGATACCTGCCTTTTCAGCTTGTACGACATCGCCTCTGTCAGGACCATCAACCAAAATAATTCGATCTGCAAATGCGACTACTCGAATTTCTGATTGACCCGCCCCTACTGTTTCTAGGACAACATGTTGCCATCCACACGCACAAAGAACGTCGACCATGGGAGTCAAGCAGTCCATTAGACCACCCGGGTGATTACGTGTTGCTAGAGAACGAACATAGACGCTGTCTGAAGAATCAGCATTCATCATACGCATTCGGTCGCCAAGCAAGGCACCGCCTGTTTGAGGTGAAGATGGGTCGATAGCCAATACCGCTACCGTCTCACCTCTAGAAAGCCATTCATCAATTAACTTGCCAATTAGTGTAGACTTTCCAACACCTGGAGGGCCAGTCACACCTATAGAATCACCAATACCAGTCTCAACAGGAGATGCATGCCCCTCTTCTAGTAAACTCAGCAATCTAGCCAATGCTCTGCGATCACCTAATTTAGCAGATTCAAAAAGTGAGTTGGTATCATTCACTCCAATACCAACCTATTTCCTCACCAACTCCAACGGGATCGGATGATTCCTTGCGAGAAGAAATCATATCTAAGAACTCTAGAATGTTCTTTGTTGTCGAACCGGGTCCGAAAATAGCTCTAACACCTTGTTCTTGTAGTGCAGAACGGTCGTGTTCAGGAATGATTCCACCTGCAAAAACCACAACATCATTGAGTCCTGCCTCACGCAATCCGTCACACACTTTTGGTATCAATACGTTATGTGCACCAGAAAGAGTAGAGAGACCCACTGCTGCTGCATCTTCATCCGTAACTATTCTGACAATTTCTTGAGGAGTTCGCCGTAAACCCGTGTATATGACTTCGTGACCACCATCTCTGAGAGCTCTAGCAATCACCTTTGCTCCTCTGTCATGACCGTCTAAACCGGGTTTGGCAACAACGATTCGCATGGTTCAGCCTGTATCTTGGACTCATTAGTTAGCCTTCAAGCAACCGATTGAATGGATATTGAATCTGCTTGCTTTTCAGGAATGCTCATGGGCGGGCTAGTATCGTTGAGGGGTAACATATGTCTGGTGTGGAGGAGCGTATTGATGACTTGCGGCGCCGCAAAGCGCAATCTGAGGCTGGTGGTGGCCAGAAAAGAATTGCCGCACAGCACAGCCGTGGAAAGATGACTGCGCGCGAGCGAGTCGAACAATTACTTGATGATGGCAGCTTTGTAGAAGTAGATGCATTAGTTGAACACAGATGTCGGGACTTCGACATGGATCGCAATGTAATCCCTGGTGATGGAGTTATTTGTGGCCATGGAACCATTGAAGGGAGAACAGTGTATTGCTTCGCCCAAGATTTCACAGTTTATGGGGGTTCATTAGGTGAGATGCACGGACTGAAAATTTGTAAAATCCTAGACATGGCTCTGAAAACAGGTTCCCCAATTATTGGGCTCAACGACAGTGGCGGGGCTAGAATTCAGGAAGGTGTGGCAAGCCTAGGTTCGTATGCTGAAATTTTCTTCCGCAACGTTCGCGCAAGTGGTGTTGTGCCACAGATTTCAGTAATCATGGGCCCTTGTGCAGGTGGGGCTGTCTATTCACCAGCAATTACAGATTTTGTAGTCATGGTCGACAGCACATCTCACATGTTCATCACAGGACCTGAAGTAATCAAAACCGTGACGAATGAAGAGGTCTCATTCGAAGACCTCGGGGGCGCATCCACACACGCAACACGTTCTGGGGTTACTCACTTCACAGCGGGCAATGATGATGAAGCACTAGATTTAGTGAGAGAATTGGTCGGTTTTATACCGCTAAACAATCTAGAGAAACCACCGATAAAATCAACATCAGACCCTACGGATAGAGTTTGCGAATCTTTGGATGAATTAGTTCCAGAAGATCCTTCTACACCCTATGATATTATTGACGCTATTGAAGAAGTTCTAGACGAGCGAGCCTTCCTTGAAGTACAAGCTGATTACGCACAAAATATAGTTGTAGGATTTGGACGTCTCGGAGGACATACAATAGGAATTGTAGCGAATCAACCTCAAGTTCTAGCAGGTTGCCTCGACATTGATGCTTCGGTTAAGGCTGCGAGATTCGTACGATTTTGTGATGCATTCAATATCCCACTGCTGACCTTTGTTGATGTACCTGGTTTCCTACCTGGAGCAAGCCAAGAATGGGGTGGAATTATCCGACATGGTGCAAAATTACTCTACGCATACGCTGAAGCAACTGTTCCAAAACTCACAGTCATTACACGAAAGGCCTACGGAGGTGCTTATGATGTGATGTCTAGTAAACACATTCGCGGGGATTACAATGTTGCTTGGCCTACAGCACAGTTGGCAGTAATGGGAGCAGAAGGGGCAGTACAAATAATTCACAAGAGAAGGATCAACAGTGCAGGAGATCCAGAAGGCGAAAGGAAAAGGCTCATCGACGATTATGAAGATACATTTGCAAATCCATACAGAGCCGCATCTCTAGGATATTTAGATGATGTTATTCAGCCTAGAGATACAAGAGAACGCTTGTCTAGGGCTCTGGGTGCGCTTCTAGAAAAGGAAGAAATACGACCCGCACGCAAACACGGCAACATCCCATTGTGAGGAATATTCATGGCTAGCAGGAAAGATAAGATTTGGGCTGCCGCAATCCTTGCTGTTTTACTGGAGGAAGAGGAAGGTGATTATCTGAAACCATCGAAGACAAGAGACAGGGGTGGTTCTTGGTCACGTGATCATCGACGCATGTTAATCGGGCGTAGGAATCTTTTCCGCGCGCGCACACGAAGGAGTACTCCGAGGTGAAACTATGGCCAAGACAAGAAAGGTCACAGTCGATGGTGATGAGTTCGAAGTCGAACTTGAGAAGATCGATGGTGTTTGGCAAGTCAAAGTGGGTGGAAAGGAATTCACAATTAGTGTTGAAGGAAAAAGTGTTGAAGAAACCACAGGAAAGAAACGAAAAAGGACGAGTAAAGGAAAGCTCTCTGGAACTATTTCATCAACAATACCTGGAAAAATCGTATCAATAAATACAGATATAGGAAATAAAGTCAAGGAAGGAGACGTATTGATGATTTTAGAAGCAATGAAAATGCAGAATGAAATTCATGCTCCAATTTCAGGAACTGTTTCTGAAGTCAACTACAAACCGGGAGATAGTGTTGAAGCGAATGCTCCTTTATTGGTAATTACACCCGAAGGGCCAAAACCAAGTGACTCTTGAGGTACTACAATGCCGACATGCGACTATCCAGATTGTAGCGTCAAAGGAGAGATGGTCAGCCGCCTTTCTCCCGATGGATTTCTAGTGGCTACTGGAAAAAAAGCCTATTCATTTCGCGAAGCTTATCGGCGATTCCATTATTGCAAAGAGCATCATGATGAATTGATGACTACGGTTTGGAATAGAGTGCGTTCGAAGGATAATAAGGAAGACGACCATGTCGCTCCAACAGCAATATAATATTCTTTGAGAAATTTCATTGAATCCATAAAATATGGATTATCAAATAAGTCCTAATGCATCTTCGATGCGATTGAGTTCTGGTCCAGTAGAACCACTTCCGACAAATGCATAGGAATCACTGGCTACACATCCTGCACCAACATAAGGGGAACCGAAGCATACAGTACCTACCATAACAGGAACTTGCATGGCCTCTTCAATTTTCTTTGCTTCCTCGGCATGAACATCAGGATGTGCTAATACGCCCTTATTATTTGCAACTAATAGAGACCCTACTGTATCTTGACCTGCAACTTTTGAGCGTATCGCATTAACACCCAGTACCTCTCCAATCATTTCAGCTCCAGGACCTGGGATAACCGAACTAACAACTGCGCCGTGATCATTGCATACAACGAGATTGCCCGCTGCATTAACTCCACTTTCCATAACTACGATGTCACCGAAACTGGTCAATTCATCAAGGTCACCCTCAGTAGCAATATCAGCAACTGCAAGGCCTTTCTTATTTCCTCGAATCAATGACCCAAGAAGAGCAGATCCACCAATTAAGGTAGGATACATTTCCATGTCGAACCTAGTTGCTAAATCATCAATAGCTGGTTGATCTAACGAAGAGGGATGGAAAAGAACGTCTCCTACGACGCTGAGATAAACTCCGACTTGTGTATGTCCGAGTATGTCTCCAGTTCCGATTCCCATTGGCTCACCTGTGTCTCTCAATAAGTATGGCTACGCCTATAGCGGATGAATGTTGATGCGGGGAGGGTGAAAAAGAGTGGCACAGCGACGTAAGTTCCCGTGGGCTCTCGCACCACAGTACAGAATACGACGCAGGAGGACTTGACTTCCGGGTTCGATATGGGACCGGGTATTACCCCTCCGCTGTGGCCGTGCACAACTCTTTTTCGAATGTAATTGGTGATAGAATCGAATCTGCCTATTGGACAGAGGCCCACAAAAACATAGTGTGGGCAAGTAGAAAGATGAATGCTCGGGGGGTTAGTGCAGCTGGGCTGAACACCTCGGCGAACCTCGGTGCTTACACCCGCTGTCTATCAAACTCGTCTTCTACGAGTCCCCTGAGATGCCTCGTCTTTCGGGTGACTTCGAGCTTAGATGCTTTCAGCTCTTATCCACGTGGAGCGTGGCTACCCAGCATTGCCCTGTCGGACAACTGGTAAACTAGTGGCTCCGAGTCCTCGTTCCTCTCGTACTAAAGGACCCTTCCGATCAGGCATCTTACACGCCTCAACCGCAAAGCAACAAACCTGTCTCACGACGGTCTAAACCCATCTCACGATCCCCTTTAATGGGCGAACAACCCCACCCTTCCCAGCTGCTGCACCAGGAGGTTGGGAAGAGACGACATCGAAGTAGCAAGCCACCAGGTCGATGTGTGCTCTTGCTGGTGACAACTCAATTATCCCCGAGGTAACTTTTCTGTTATCAATCACCCCCAGAAATGAGGTAGATTGGTTCGTTAGGCCGTGCTTTCGCATCTTCAATCGTTATTGGTCCGATTCAAGTCAAGCCAGCTTTTCCCCTTACAGTTGACGGTGGAGACTGAACCACCTAAGCTGACCTTTGGGCACGCTTGTTATGTTTTCGAGCGCGTGGCGCCCCACCCAAACTGCCCACCAAGCGGTGTTCTCATAAAGAGTGAGTACAATTACACTCCAAGGACGGTGTCTCTATGTTTGACTACTCACGAGACTAGCGTCTCGTGGATCAACGTCTCCCGTCTACTCAGCACGTGAAGTGCGATTGTACAACGCCAGGCTGCAGTAAAGCTCTACGGGGTCTTCGCTTGCAGGTTGAGGGTACTGGACTGTGCGCCAGTAATGTCAATTTCGCCGGACGTACCGCGGAGACAGTAGGACTCTCGTTGGGCCATTCATGCAAGTCGCCAATTAAGCGACAAGGTATTACGCTACCTTAAGAGGGTCATAGTTACCCCCGCTGTTTACCGGTCCTTCGTCAGGTTGAAACCCGATTTCAGATACCGGCACTGAGCAGGATTCAGCGACTATACACAACCTTTCGATCTAGCAGTCGCCTATGTTTTTATTAAACAGTCGGAGTCCTCTTGTCACTGCGACCAGCTCTCTTCAGAGCTGGCACCCCTTCTCCCGAAGTTACGGGGCTATTTTGCCGAGTTCCTTCGCGGTACTTTACCCGTCACACCTTAGGCTACTCACCTTGGGTACCTGTGTCAGTTCTCGGTACGGTCATCTCTGTGGCTTTTCACGGGACCCAGGCCTTATTCGTCTTTCGCTCACGCCTTCTCGCGTTTCTCACCGTAACGGTTCTCCACGCGATTATAGAACGCTTCGACACTCCATGACAGAAGTGCACGAACTAGCCTTGGCCGTCACCATTATTACAGAGAGGCTTACGAATATTAACGCAATTCCCTTTCGATCAAGTCGGTTAAGATTGACCTTAGGACCGGCTAACCCTCGGCTGAAAAACATTGCCGAGGAACCCTTACCCTTTCGGTGGTATGGATTCTCACCATACTATGCTGCTACTCTTCCCTAGATTCTCATATGTACACGGTCCACGAGACCTTACGACCTCGCTTCTACCCGAGCACATCGCCGCGCTACCTCATCTTCTTTCGAAGGATCAGTGTATCGGTGACCAGTTTGAGCCCCGTCCATTTTCCGGGCCCGCAAGCTTGACCAGTGATCTGTTACGAACTCTTTCAAGGATGGCTGCTTCTAAGCCCACCTTCTGGTTGTCTTCGACCACGGACGCCGTTTCTGATTAACACTTAACTGGTACTTTGGGACCTTAACACTGAGCTGGTTTATTCACCTTTCGTCACGGTAGCTTACCCACCGTGGCTCACTCCCCGTTTCTACGGCGATAACAACTTCGGAGTTTGACAGCGTACCGAGGGATTGCTCCCCCTAAATACCCAATCAGTGCTCTACATCGTCATCTACCTCAACGGAGATCTACCTACGAGTAGTCTCGCGCGGAACCTGCTATTGCCCATCTCGATTGGACTTTCACCCCTATACCCAGCTCGTCCGAGCGATTTGCAGATCAGCAACGGTGCGATCCTCCACCCAACTTTCATCGGGCTTCAATCTGGCCAGGCATAGATCGATAGGCTTCAGGTCTCCCACCATTGACTTCGGACGAGCACATCCCGTCCCTGACCGCCTAAGCGGCTGCGGACTTGTCGGTTTCCCTTCGGCTTCGCAGTTCAACTGCTTAACCTCGCCAATGATCAGAACTCCCAGGGGCATTTTTCGAAACGCACGAATACACGCTGCTCATATCTTCGCTTTCACGCATATTCAGCCTGTTCCCGACTGGTTTCAGGTTCTTTTCACATCCCGCCAAGGATACTTTTCAGCTTTCGATCACTCTACTTGTCAACTATCGGTCTAGAGTAGTATTTAGGATTGGAGGTTTCTGCCCCCCATATTCACGCGCGATATCCAACGCACGCTACTCAGGAATCTGTCACATAACCATATCATTTGCATGTACGGGGCTTTCACCCTCTGTGGCACGCCGTTCCAGGCGATTTCCATTTCCATGATTTAGGCTGAGACAGTCCATACCCCACATCTCTCCAAGGTTTCCCAAGGAGATTCGGTTTGTCCAATTCCGTGTTCATTCGCCACTACTTACGGAATCTCGTTTGATTTCTTTTCCTCCCCCTACTGAGATGCTTCAGTTCGGGGGGTTCCCTTTCCTTTGTAGGAATGGCGCATTGCGCCAGGAGGTCCTATTCGGCAATTCGCGGATCCATGAGATTCATGCCTCTCCCCGCGACTTATCGCAGCTTGTCACGACCTTCTTCGGCTCTCTAGCCGAGCCATCCCCCAGTCGGGTTGTAGCATTTTTGATTTCTACATACCCACTTTTTTGTGAGGACTGAACTAAGTTCAGTCTTTTCCTCTGGTGTCCAGGCATATCGATTCTATCTGGTCTCTCAGACCACTCCGTCTCCCCGCAGGGCGGACCGGTCTCGACCACTTCCCCCTGTATGTGCCCATACAAGGGTGCACCAAAAGCAGGCGTGCGACCTACCTTCCGTATATGAACGATGCGGGTCGTTCGAAGTGGGTCTAGAATGGCGTATAGAGAGCCGAAAAACATCAATCAATCAAGGTATCGTGCATGTGGTCAATTCCATAGGGCAATTCAATTGCTTTATTTCGTCCGTTTTCATTGACAGGAATCTGCTCTTTTGGGGCTGAATCGGAGATTTCTGTTGCACCTTCTACATCTTCCGAAGAATTTGAGGAATCTACAGAGGGGTTGGGAGCATCCTCAATTCCGAAGGGGAGAGCAACCCCCGGAGGTGATTCCGGAAGATTCTCAAGGCCAAATGGAAGAGAGATTGCCTCCGATTCTAATGCCGCCGAATCCTTATTTTCCAACTGATTCGGGGCCGAACCGCATATTGAGCAAGGTCCTGGTCCACTCAAGACCATGTGGCAAACAGGACATACTTGCACACTCATCCGGAATCCCTCTATGGCTTGATGATGTCGCAGAAAAACTGACGGCGAACAGAGATTTATGTATATATGAGAATACACCAATCAGGAATACAAAGCTCCATGGAAGATAAACATGAATATTGATGCGACAACACAGGTAATCAACATCACAGGAAGTCCTGCCCGCACCCACTCTGCAGTAGTGATTGGATATGGACCTCTCTCGCTGATTGCAACTGTCATGACGTTCGCGCTAGATCCAATTGGGGTTGCATTGCCTCCAAACCCAGCACCCATCGCTAGAGCCCATAGGAGGGGCTCTGGAGACAAGGCACCATTGCTGGCCTCAGTGATGCTGAAAATCACCGGTATCATTGCTGCAGTGAAAGGTATATTGTCAATCAAAGCGCTAGCGATTGCCGACACCCAGATGATTGCAACTGCTAACTTCACCTCATCATCGCCAAAGTTGTTGAAAATCCAGTTTGCTACTTCTTCGAGATAGCCGACATCGCCTATCCCTCCAACCAGTAGGAATAATCCTGCAAAGAAAAGCAAAGCTTGCCATTCGACTTTATCTATCACATCATTGATGAATCCCTCTCGGAGTTGTTCATTTTTCGGTCGGGCGACGATTAGAGCAAAACCAGCACCCGATAGAGCAATTCCATCAATCTCGATTGGCAAATCCATAAATGATTTTGCAGAGAATGCGACTACTGTAAGTCCTAAGATAATCAATGTTGAATACATCAATTGTTTGTCATCAATAGCTGCCCACTCATCTTCTTCCATTAACAAATCAATATGGGGTGGCTTCTGAGAAGCCCAATCCTTGTAGTACCATCTGAAGTAGCTAAGAGTGGCAACCCAAGCAAAGAATGTGAGAACTCCAAGTTTGAAAAGAAAACCGTTGAAAGAAAATGCTAGTAAATCGTAGTCAGCAGCGGCAGCAGCAATCATCACATTAGGGGGATCGCCAACCATAGAGGCTACACCACCTGTATCAGAGAGAATGGCTTCAGCCAGAAGTGGTGGCACTGGATTGATTTCCAACTTATTGCAGATTCTAAGTGTCACAGGAGCGATGATGATGATTGCTGTCACATTGTCTATCACAAGAGAAATTAGGGTGGTAAATGTACCTAGCAGAACGATGAGTCTCCAAGGGTCTCCCTTGCTCATCTTGGATGCCTTGATTGCGACATACTCAAAGAAACCACATAACTCAAGAATCGAAGCAAATATCATCATTCCAAGCAGTAGCCCAATTACTTCGAACTCTATCCAACCAATCATTGTGTGTTCGAGAGAGGCGTATTTTTCGAAGACTCCATCGCTATCGTATATTTTATGAAGATGAAATACACCAGTATAATGGCCGTACAAAAGCATCAGAACGGAACCGAACCATGCGGCGATTGTCCTATGGACTACCTCGGAGAGAATCAGTGCAAAAGAGAGAATGAAAATCCCGAGTACTACCTGTGCTTCAGTTACCATTGTCTCCGCCGACCTTTGGGGCCTCTAAATATGTCACTATCAAAGATGTTGATTTCTAGCAACATGAATAGTTACTTCCCAACCCAGAATACCGCCACGTTACCACGTTGGAAAACCAACTTGGAATCCGTCTGACTCGCCAATAATTCAAACAGTTCAGAACGCTCATCAGAACCATCTGTAATTCCTCGGTTGGCTTTGATTTTGACAAGTTGACGAGTTGCAAGTTGATCTCTTATTTCAGTGATTAATGAATCAGTAATACCATTCCGGCCTACTCTAACTGAAACTTGGAGTGCACTATCTTTAGCAAGACGAACAATATGAGAAGGCGCTTTCAAATTAATATCTCCATTCATTGTTTAACAAGACTATTTCTGTTTACTCTTCCACATCTAAGACAAGTGATGATGGTTTTTTCCGAGACGATTCTGACTTGAGCCGTTTTGCCAGGAATCAGGGCTGCTTCACAACTCCTGCAGATTTTTTTCCTGGTAGAAATTTCAGAGCGAACCCCATGTTTTTTGGATACTCGCAATATATCTCTTGCTGCAATGTCAGCCAACTCATTGTCTATATTCAATGAAGAATCTAATACGCCTGAAAGATGAGTCATCGAATCCTTGGCTTTTGTCTTTCTATTAGCACTAACCCTTCTTGAGCCGTTTCGTGCCATCTGCTCACCTCGTTCAAACGCTCATAGTGGTTCTGACTGCATCCTCTACAGCGTCTCCAACCTGATTAATTGGTTGGTTACCATCAATGCTGATGAGTAGGCCACGCTCAGAGTACCAAGAGGCAAGAGGGGCAGTTTGAGTGTGGTAAGCATCTAGACGAGCACGTACTGTATCTTCTGTGTCATCCTTACGTTGAATTAGTCTGCTTTCTATCTCAGAAGGTGCTGGATTGAAAGTTATGTGATAGATGTCTCCTGTTTCAGGATCCATTCTACGTCCAACTATTCTCTCAACAATCGCATCATCAGGAACCTCTATTGAAATTACAGATTCAACAACTGCAATGTTGGCTAATGATTCGGCCTGGGGGATCGTTCGAGGAAACCCGTCGAAAAGAACTCCATTCACTGCATCCGATTGGGTCAATCTTTCTTCAATAAGTCCGATTATCACTGAGTCAGGGACTAGCAATCCTGCATCCATGTAGACCTTCGCCTCAGCCCCCATCTTCGTTCCGGCCTTGACAGCAGTACGAAGCATGTCACCAGTAGAAACCTGAGGTTTACCAGTTAGATCGACTATCCTTCCAGCCTGTGTACCCTTTCCAGCACCAGGTGGGCCGAACAGTACAATTGAGCCACTCATACCCACTCCCAATCGAAGTCTTGTCTTAAGTCAGACTATGGAGTAAATCACTTATTTTGCTCATACCATAGATGACCATAGGCCACCCACTGTTCCATCGTCCACCCATCTGGAAGACCGCTTGGAGGTAATGGCATAGCACCAGGGGGAACGGGAGGTAAGGAAAGAGATGGAAGGCTCGATTCCCTTACTGAAGATGCCTCTTCTTCTGAAATTGCTGAGCTCAAAACCTCTCCAGCAGAGCCTGTTTCAAGAGCCACCTCTCTCCTCTCGATTTGCGTACCTGAGTGAAGTGCAGAACCCGCAGGAATCAATTCTTCCTCCGGACTAAGTAAGGAAATTGAATCACTACGCATGCGTACTAAAACAACACCTAGTGCTGCAAGCAAGAAGATGAAAATTACTGCAATAGCCCAACTAGGTAATCCGATGGCTACGAGTATGCAACTTATTCCGCTGCAAGTGTCGTCTCTAGCACGAGATACTTCTAACTCTAGTACACCATTAGTCAATGAATCAGTACTGTCATCCCCGGTAGAATTCGCAAACAGGGTGAATGACATCAAACCAGGGCTGGAACTTGAAGATGGTTTTGCTGACAAGGTGAATTCAACCGACTCACCTGCAGGGATTTGTTCTATACTCATTTGTTCAATATTTAACGACCAACCCTCTAATTCACTAACCTCAAAATAAATTCCAGAAGGTGAATTTCCAAGATTTGTCACAGTGATTAAGAAATCGGATTCTGAGCCAGTCGGAACATCATTGAGATAAATTGGGTTTGAAGATAGGCCGACCCACACAGAAGGAAGAACTTCTATGTCAAGAGTGAAAGTATGAACTACTAATTCAGAACCAGGAGTTGTAGCTTCAACAATTATTGACAACTCCTCATCCATTATTCCAATTGGAAGATTACCAGGAAGTTCCAACCCTACAGTAACTAAGGCTTCACGATTCATATCTAGTTCAGAAGGTATTAGAGATTGAAAACCTCCAATCCACCCCTCTGGTAAACTACCAATAGTCCACTCAAGATACAGAGGTACGTTTCCTGTGTTTTTAATGCTGACATCGAAGGTTCCAGTCTGACCAAGGTATACTTGAATCACACCACCTTCGGAGGCCTCAAGAGCGGCCAATTCCTGAACTATGAAACGGGTTCCATTAGTGACCATTTCTTCACCAGAAAGCGTGGTTCGAATTGTCAGAGTATTCATTGTTCCCATCTCAGCATTCATTGGAACCATCATTTGAGCAGTAATCACTTTACTGTCTCCGGGAACGACTGAAAAAGTGATAGATTCACCTTGCTCAATGCCATTGGTAAGTTGAGCAACCCAAGTATTGAGAGAAGTACTTATGCTCATCTCAAAATCCATTGGAATGTTTCCGTCATTTGTGACTAATAATTGTGTTTCAATCAAATCTCCGTTGAGGACTGCCCTATTTTCAGCAGTAGCTAAAGCACCTAGAATCTCACCGTCAACATCAAACAAATCGATGGAGAAATCTTTACTTTCGAAAACATTCACAACTGCAGATTCAGTCGTTGTGATACTGGAGTCTTCAACTGATTTAGTTATACAAGTAATAGTTTCAGAAGTTCCAGCGGCAGGTTGACCACCATTCATAGATGGAATCCGAACGTTAATTGATAGAGGTACGAATTGTAATCGACTTATTGGATCAAGAATGACTGAATTAGAGTCATAATTACCAATGTTAACAATCCAGCCAGAGGGATTATCACAGATTATCGAATACTGAGTTGGCCCATTTCCAGTATTTCTTACCGATAGAGTAAATGAAGCAATTTCACCTGGTTTTGCACCGAGATCTTCACCAGTTCCCGCTAGAATTGTGTATATTCCCTCAACCCTCTCAACAACAGTTGAAATTTGAATGCTATGAGATATAGTTGGTTCATTCTTGTCATATAGATTGAGATTATTCACAAAAGTTCCAGGTAAAGCATAACGTGCACCACTTGGATTAGACAAATCAGCATCTACATCCTCTAAGGTTAGAGTTACTGTAACTGAATCTCCTGAGTCACCTGTTGCCGCCAAATCCCAAGGACCCGTTTCATTAAGCAACTTCCACCATTCATCCAATGGTGCTTGAAGTATCCCTTGGTCATCAATTATCTGAACTGGAGTTACAGAAAGACCAACTTGAATTGCCTCTGTACCTTCATTTTGCAAAACAAATTGGTAGGTCGCCAGACTTCCTAAACGAGGGTCAAGGGTCTGAGTCAAGGCTTGTTCAAGTTGAACAGGAGTTCCGGGGAATGAGCCATCATCCATTAGAGGAGTGATACGAACTCCAATCTGCCCTACTTCGACTGAAATTTGAAGGATGTTGTTGTTAAGACCGGAATTCTCGTCATTCAATTCAACAACTGAATCGGATGAATCTAGTCTGATTTCAAGTATATGATCTCCAGTATTTTCAAAGAAATGAGGGAAGGAAATTGACGTCAGTGCCCCGCCGGCAAGATTGCCGAAACTTTGAGTATAAATCTGAGAGTTTTCAGTAATATCCCACACCTCTACACTGTATGAACCAGTTCCCTGAGATGCTTGATTTTTCCAATAGCCTTCTACCAATATTGTGTCACCCTGCAGGGGCTTTTCTACAGAAATAGTAAGAGAAGTATCAAAGACTGTCAAATCCGAATATGATTCCTCAGTAATTAGACCAGTGGCAACAAGGGCAAACCCCTGAGAAGAACCTCCAGCGTGTCCAACTCGGATGGTCCACAAACCACTCTGCCCACCGCCAATTTTGATACGTTCAACATTGTTGAGATGGTCGGCTCCACCACCTGTCGTAGAATAACCATTTGAGAAATGATTACCCAGATATTCAGTTCCATCGGGTGCGGAAACTATCAAATCTAAATCATTGACTATCTTTGCAGCTGTTTGATTTGAGATAGTTGATGCTTCACGATCTACCCATACGAGAGTTACATCAAATTCAGCTGTTGAATCCACTAAGAAAGTGTAGACGAAAGAGTGCCCCGGCTCTAATAGACGAGAATCGTCATAAAGCAATTCTAGAGAGGTTGCCCCTTCCATTGGAGATATTGTGTTAGCGATATCAATTTGGCCCCAACCTTCGTGTGAATTAGGTATGTCAAGTGAACCTATGTCCTTGGCACCATTAATCATCAATGCTTTAATCAAATCAGAACCAGGTTCGTTAATTCCTGCATTTTGCCTTAGATACTGACGTACCTGAGCAGCTCCTCCTGCAGCAACAGCAGTAGCCATCGAAGAACCATTCATTGCCATGTAAAGTGGAGTCGCACCATCATCATGCATTGCCAATGAACAAGACTCTCCAGTAGCGCTCGCAGCCTCTTCAGCACGTGCAGAACACAAAAGCACACCCGGTGCTACAAGATCGGGTTTTATCCGACCGTCTAAAGTGGTTCCAGAGGATGAAAAATCAGGCACAGAACCAGGTGCCTCAGAGCCCAAAGAACCGGTTGTAGAAGCTCCAATAGTTAGAACATTCTTTGCAGTACCGGGTGGTGTCACAGTGTTGTCACCATTTTCTCCAATTTCACCTGACGAAAATAGAACAAGGAATTTCGGATTATCAACAATGAAAGTATCTGCTGATTTGGAGTCGGCAGAGTACTGCCCTACTTGATTCACATTACCCCATGAGTTCGTTTGAATACGAGCCGAATTTTGCCACGAATGGCTAAACATTTCGTATAGTGAACCCCAACGAGCGATTTGTCCTGAAGAATCGTATTCCAACTGATAAAGATGGAATGATGCTGCAGGAACCATGCCTAAAGCATTGGAATCACCCGAACCGTCACCTAGCAAAGTCGCAGCAACATGAGTTCCATGACCTGAATTTGAATCCGCATGAGAATTGTCTGGTCCGAATTGATTGTAAATACCCCTAATCCTGCCTTCGAAGTCGCCGTGATCAGTATCAAGACCTGTGTCGGATATTGCAATCACTTCACCGGTACCATTCAAGGAATTCCCAGAATCAATGAGTGCCTGAGTAATTTCAGCGATATTTGCTGCATTAGAATTGTGTATGGTGATTTGTGATGCTTCATGAATATGCAATATTCGACCATCCATTGCAAGAATTGGAAGCCAAATCGCGCTGACGGAGCGTGGTTGACACATATGTGGGTCACAAATTCCCCGAGGTCCTAACTCGCCAGATATTGATTCAAGGTCGGAAGCCAAACTCATGAGTTCTTCTTCACTAAGTATTGGAGAAGGTATTAGATCAAGATCAACTGATACTGAAGCCCGACCTGAAAGTGCAGCAACTTCGGGACTCACTCGCCAAGCAATAGGCAATTGGCCAACCCAACGGACTGATTCATCAGAATTTAATGATGAAAGTATTGTGGTATAATCAGCATTTGATGGGATATTGACAATAACAGCATCATCGGGAAAATAATCGACTAGAGTAATTTCTAACTCGTCGACTAAATTTAGAACCCCAGTTAGATCCGCAGAATTAGATTGAATTATTGCAAATCCAGTTCGCTCCATCGCTTTCGAATCATAGAGATTCTCTGGGCCAAGAGGGATTGGTTGAGTTAGTGGGTCGAAAGAGCCGTATGGGGAATGGATTAAACCACTAGAAACCCGCAACTCATAGGTGTTTTCAACAGGATTAAACATCTGAATAGGTGCTCTTATTTCATCGCCGAAATCGGTTGATTGAGCGGCTTTTTCACTATTCGAATCAGTGGCAGAAACTAAACCCGATGACCATCCGCTGAATATGAGCATGACCAACGTAACAAACACTAGTCGGCGGTCACCCATATACCAACGGGGCTCACGTAACCTTTTGACCATTAATGCTAATTGACCTAAGGTCAATTACTGATTATTAGCCAAAATAACATTCACAGTCCATAGTATTCTGATATCGCTTCGTCTGTTTTCGCAACTGATTTTCGCCAATCAGATTCGGTTCCCATCAAAGCCCTAATACAGTCTACATTCTCAGGAATAACATCACTCTCTTGATGTATGGCTTGGAAGTAATAAAGGCGGTTTTCAATCAATTTAACACCATCCTCCCAGACAAAAATCTCATGCAAATCTCCCCATTTACGACCAATGTCGCGGGCCATCTCCATGACCTCAGCTGTTGTCGTTATTCGGTTCTCTTTTCCACTCATGACGATTACACGAGGTTGGTTCTTCCACATTTCAATGATTGATTCTGTAGTCAACCCATGACCTACTGGTAAGTCAGCGATTATCGAATGAACATGCATAATAGTCGTTGGCACCGCAACTGCTAGAGAATTGATTTCTATCTGAGGTTTTACAGTCATCAAATCAGGACCATGATGACTTGGTACTTTCAGCACTGGCTTGATTGCATTAATTGGGCCTTTACTGGAGTCTCCAGGGTCTGCAGCTCTACGAATCATTGTACACTCAACTTTCAGTGAGCCGCAGTGTTCGTAAAGTGGAACAAGTGTACGAGAAAGTCCAGTAGTATTGCATGATACAACACGAGCACCGTCCGCGTTGAGGTTTTCACTATGGTTAGCGCATGAAGTATAGGAAGTTCCTGTCAATGAGTGCTTTTCTCCACCCTGAAACATGTGTTTGATTCCGGCTGCCTTGTACTTTGCGAGGTTATCAGCCCCCATCTTACCTGGTGAACAATCTACGACTATGTCTGCAAGATCAAGAAGAGTAGATAGCCCGCCTTTGCATTCATAACCCTGTTCGGCAAAGGCTGCAATACGGCCTTCGTCATCAAAAGTACAGTATAGAGGGAAACCCTTCTTGACTGCAAGATCACAACCAAACGAGGGGCCTGTTTTAGTCACTCCAATGACTTCCATGTCATCCTGGGCATCAACTGCGTCGGCAACCCTCTTGCCTATAGTTCCAAATCCATTGATTGCAACTTTGATTGTCCCCATGGTCACACCACACGCCCTCTGGGCGTTCTTTCGTCCTCGCCCGAACTCTATGAATGATGCTCTCAAAGGAAAATGGCAAAATGGCGAGTTTCGAGTGCACTTTGAATCTAATTTTTTGAGTCCTATTGCCCGTCAGAATGAAGACCGTCTCCATTCCGTCAAGGGTTGGGATTACCATGCGCGACGTCACTGCAAAGAGTGTTAAACTCAATCGCGACCTCGATAAAATGCTTGAACAGGCACTTGAGAGAGACCTACTTGTACGCATAGGATGGGGTAAGCAAGGTGATGAAAAACCGAAGAAAGGTGAAATCGGAGTGATTACTCATCTGCCTTCAAATTCAAGAGTTCTACTCCTAGGTAATTTAGGCGAATGCGCGGGTGCGATGAATGATGGAGGAAACTTCACTTTGCAAGGCAGTTGCACATCAATGCTTGGAGCATTTCAAAAATCAGGTAGAATCACCATAGAAAGAGACGCGGGTGGAAAAACCGGACACAGAATGAACGGTGGTGAAATTATCATTCAGGGTTCAACTGGAAACCACGCAGGGTCATGTATGCGTGATGGAAAAATTGTGATTCGTGGACATACTGGAGAAAAAGCGGGATCTTGTATGGAAGGAGGAGTGTTGTTGGTTCTTGGAAGTGCGGGTTCAGAACCCGGTTATGGTATGACTGGAGGTCGTATCATAGTCGCTGGAAGTTGCCCACCTCCGGGTGAAGGAGCAACAATGCGTAGTATCCTGGATAATGAGCTCGAAGAATTTGCAGATATACTTGAACCACTAGGACTGCAACTCGATTCAGATGCATTAGTAATTGAATCCGTTAGCGGCTCGAAAGATACTGGAGAAGCACCCGAATATTCGATTTCAGAGGGCTTTGAGAGTATCGGATTAGTCCCAGGTGCCAATGACCGTTTGCCAAATACTGCCACCCTAGATACTCTTTCACTCATCCTTCCGGCAGGAATGGAAGAAAACGGACTTCTAGCACCATTACCTTGGATAATCGAGTGTGAAAACATGGGAGATTCAATAGGTCCATACGGTATCAATCAACCAGGAATTGTCAGGAATAAACCAAGGAAAAACGATTTGATTTGGATTACGGAAGACAATTTACTTGATGCTGCTGAGACATTACATAATTGTGCTGGACTTGTTCTAGACCTAAGCAGCCTACCTGCTCTCAATGATGCTGAAATTGAAGCTTTGTTAGTCTCATTATATAGCAGAATGTCTGATGATTCACTTGTTTTCCTTAGAGATAGTGTGGTAAGAGTCGAACACCTATTCCGATTGACAATTGAACTAGATTTAGATGGTGCAATTGTAGACGCTGCAGGACCCGGTGGAACCAGAGCAGCATCCACTTTACCTAGAATCGGATTAGCAGCCAAAGCGATGAATCTATTCAATCAAGGCCGAAGCATATTCATAGAGTTGGATGAAACACCTGCAGCAGAGGATTTACTCATAGCGAAGGCGGCGGGCTGTGTTGGAATTATAGCACCACCACCTGACGATGACATCGAGCGATTTCTCGGTTGGCTTGACAGTACCTTGAGAGGATGGATGAGAGAATTAGGAATTTCAGACTTAGAAGCAATGAGTAGAAGCAATCTACGTGCTCTTGATTACGAAACAGCGGCTATTTCCGGATTGAGGCTTGTTGGATATGACAGACCTCTTCCTATGTGGATGAAGAACTAAGGTGATTCATTGCCAACAATTAGCCTAAAAAACAGTATTCTTGAATTGATTCAACAGAATCATAATTCAAATTATGAATCAGAAGACTGGGTTGCAAGGCTCTCACAGATTGGTTGTGTAGTTGAGGGAGCAGATGATGAACAAATTGAGATTGAGGTCTTTCCAGACCGTCCTGATCTTCTAAGTCACGAGACTATGGCTCGTGCAGCTCGAGCCTTTCTTCACTCAGAAAACCAAAATCCGAGTATGGATGTTACTGACGGTGGAATAACCATGACCGTCGACAAAAGTTTGGAAACTGTACGTCCTGTGATTCTAGGCGCTGTCGTTCGTGGAGTAAATACTGGAGATTCTGCTGAGCAGAAGAATGAATTTATTCAGTCTCTAATGGATCATCAAGAAAAACTTCACCTCAGCCTTGGACGCAGACGAAGATTCGCCTCAATAGGTGTTCACGACCTCTCTAAGTTAGTGCCCCCATTCAAGGTCATTACCGTACCCAAGAGTCACGAATTTGTGCCACTAGCAATGAATGAAAAAATGAGTATCGACCAAATACTAACAGAACACCCCAAGGGAATGGATTATGCACATTTAATGGAAGGATTAGAATTATTTCCCGTAATTGTTGATTCAAATGATGATATTCTTTCATTCCCACCGATAATTAATGGAGAACATACTACGGTAACAGAATCAACTACAGATTTCTTCATTGATGTGACGGGCTGGGATGAGAGGGCTGTTGAAACCTGTCTACTCTTAATTTGCTTATCTCTTGCAGAAAGAGGAGGAGATGTTGAGTGTGTTCAGATTACTGAATGGAATGGGAAAACTCGTATGGCTCCTTTAGGGGATGCTAAACTACACAGAGTTTCAGATAGACTGATTCATCGGATTCTAGGCTTAACGCTGGAAGAAAAAGAAATTTCTTCAGCCATCGCAAAGATGGGAGGGGAGCTAGTTACAACTCAAGTGATTACGGAGGGGGTGAATTCGGCTGAAAGATGGGCTGATTTGGTTGTTGGAGAACAAGAACATGTAATCAAAATGCCGCGATGGCGCTCAGACATCATGCACCCTGTAGACCTCGTTGAGGACATAGCTATTGGCTATGGTTACGAAAATATGCCAACTATTCTATCTACAGTCCACTTAGATGCTATACCACTATCTTCATCACACCTTAATCGAAGGATTCGCGATAGCCTACAGTCACTGGGGTTGCAAGAAACTCAGAGTTTGACACTATCATGTGACAGAGATCAATTCGATAGAGTCCGATGGCATCAAACTGGAGAAATAACCAGATTGGCCAATCCAATCACTAACGACCATACTATACTTAGGCAGAGAATTACCCCTAGTCTATTGCAGTTACTTGCAGCCAATCGACACCATGAATTGCCACAGCGTGTATATGAATTAGGTACTATCGTATTGAATTCACACAATCATACTAATTGTGCTTGGGCATGTGCTGAAGTAGATGGCGGATTTGCAACAGCCAAAGGATTCGCTCAAGCTCTTCTCAGAGATTTGGGCGCAGACCTATCCGATGTAGAGTGGTTACCAACTGATTCAGGGGTAGGGCCATGGATTACTGGAAGAGGTGCAAAAGTAATGGTGAACGAAGAAGAAGTAGGGCAGATTGGAGAAATAGATCCTGCAGTTAGTCTAGAATTTGGATTGAAAGTTCCAATCCATGCGGGTGAATTCAATCTTGAAACCCTAGGTCGTATAATACCAGACCCGGTTCTATAATTTATCAAAGTCCTTCCTCAGAATTAATCGCCATCACCAAGGAGAGCCATAGCATCAAGGAAGGACTTGTCCTTGAGGTGACTCTTGTCATCAATTATTTCCTTTTGAGCAGTATCGGGTTTACGCTCGTATTCTACGACTTTTTCCTTCTTAGGCTTCAATTCTGGTTCGGGAGGGGCGTTTTTCTTACCGAAGGGCCATGCTCCTGCCATAATCATCGAACAGCACCCTAGACCATAGTACCTTTGCTTGGTAATTCAACACAGAGGGATAGTAATCAAAGGTAAGAACGGTGAGCGTCGTACATGAAGGGGAGGCTATCAGCAATTGTGATGGTTTTTCTTTTGCTTGCGACAATCAACACGCCAGGTCCTGTTCTAGAGTCTAATGATAAGAATTCAGTATCAGCTAAAACTCCCTCACTTGACATTCTGATGTTTGGTAATTCATACACCTCAAATAACCAACTTTCAATTAGAGTAGAGAATACCCTAAATCAAGCAGGATACAATCCGAATATTGTTTCTAAGACTAGTGGAGGGAAGACTCTAGATTGGCATGGTGAACAAGCTCAAACAAACAATTCTGATTGGAATTCCATCCTTAGGGACTCTTGGGATTATGTCATTCTACAAGATCAGAGTCAAGTACCAGGATTTCCAGTGTCTTCACAATATTGGCAAGATAGCCTGTCGGGTGCTGAGTACATTGATTCAAGAGTAGATATGAAAGGAGGCGATACAGTATTCTTCATGACTTGGGGTTACAAAAATGGGGACCAAAACAACGCTTGGAGATATCCAGACTATCAGACCATGCAGAATCATCTGAAAGATGGTTACGAAATGTTTGCAGAAAACATCTCTACTGAGGAGCGCCCAGCATATATTGCACCTGTTGGTTTAGCCTTTGAACACATATACGAACTAGTTGAGTCTGAGGGAATAGAGCCCACCAGCGATGGAAATTCTTTCTCAAATCTGTACGCTAGTGATGATTCTCACCCCTCCATGGATGGAACCTATCTTGCCGCTTGTGTATTCTTTGCAAGCCTTACTGGAGATGACCCTGTGGGTCTATCGAGTACTGGTGGAATTTCAGCCTCACGCGCGCTTGAATTACAACAAGCTGCTGCCGCTACTGTATTCAATGAAACTCCCGATTACATTTATCCTTGGCAATTTGAAGGAAACGATGTTACTTTTGGTGTACAATCAGGTTCGATATTCAATATCGAACCTGGGTCCACAATAGGAGTTGGTGTTAATTTCACTAATAACGCAGAGATAGATACAACTGCATTGATTTCAATAACTGGACCGGATGATTGGACTCTCAGTTGGAATGAGCCAACATCTCCAGAAGTAGGCCATTCATACGATGCGCCATCTGATATAATTCAGTGGATCCAATTTTCAATAAAAGCGCCAAATGTCAGTGCTGGTTTTCCTTTAGCTAATTCTCTACATTCATTCAGCGTCCATCTTACATCCGATTCAGATGGTTCTCAAGATTGGTACAACTTCTCTATGCGATATGGGGTATGGCGAGGAATAGAATTAGTCAGCGGAGGGGGTAGTGCTTCTATAGATCCTGGTGGAATTGTCAATCTAGAAGTACTCGTCAGAAATATTGGAAATGTTCAAAATACCCTTCAAATCGACATGGTGCCTTTAGATTCTGAAGGGAATCCATCTGGCACACCCGGCACTTCGTTCGCTTACCTAGATTGGACGGCCATCATCTATGATAAAGCCGGACTTGAGGGAATGAATCCCGGTGAAACTGCACTTGTTAGAATGCAGGTTGAGGCGCCATATTCATCGGCTGGATCTATCGATATAAAATATCAGATATGGGGTGCTGGTCTGCAAGAACCAGCGGTTTTCCTACAAACTGTGATTATAGTCCCACGCTCCGGGGGAGAACTTGGCCTAACTAATATTAATTGTAATTTTGATGTAAAACCCGGTGAATCATGTCTTACAGAATTATTCCTTGGAAACACAGGAGATGCAGGGTTCCAATTTAACCTCAGTATAACTGAGCAGCCTGAATGGCTAAGCGTAAACATAGCGGATGAAAATCACTATCTGGAGCCGGGGCAAACAGTTCATGGAATTGATGTAGTAACTACTGTTGCTGAAGGACTTGATTCTAAATTAACTGGAACGGTGACAATTCAAATGGAAGTAGATGGATGGGTTCCCGCTGAAGTATCATTCGATGTTACAGTTGATGCTGTTCACTCTTGGGAAGTATTGCGCTCGGACTCGGAAATAAGTGATGGGGTTTTAACCGGTTATTGGGAAATCCGCAACATTGGAAATGGCCCTGATGGAATTGTTGTGAGTGTCGATAGTAATGTATTCACTAATTTTGGTGTAATTGCGCCTTCTGGAGTGTCTGCTGAGGAAACTGGAAGGGCATTTGAAATTCTAGATGTTCCTAAAGGAGAAACTGTAATTTTTGAAGTTTGGATGGAAGTTCCAGATGAGGCTCCTACTGAAACTCAAGCACTACTAACAGTTGAGGTCCGTTCAGTTAGAGACCCCACATTGACATACACCGTTGAACATTCAGCGACAATTGCAGGAGCCCCAGGGACAGGTCAGAATCAACAAAATAATGATGACCCCTCTGACCTAACATTATTCCTTCAAAGATGGTTACAGACAATACTGATTATTGTTGTCAGTTTGATTGGCTCGGTAGGAGTATTACTTGCAATTCGTCATCGAATTGAGAAAGATAAAGAATATTATGAACAACAAAATCCAACGGTAATAGTTGAAGAAGCAGAAGATTGGATCGCTAAATTTGACGAAAAAGAAGAAAAAGTTACTGAAACTATTGTCAGCCCAACTACTGACTTAGAATCATTCAGGCAGGAATTCATGGAGAAATCTGGTGACCACTCGAGAGTAGTTGCCCCTGCTCCAGATCAAACGATTATCGAGGACGCTCAAGAAGTATTGGAAGAAGCTTATGTTGAGAATACAATTAATGATGTTATTGAAATTGCAGATAAATTGCAAGAAGAAAATATCACTCACCCGGATAACTTGATTCTCGATTTGGATGATTTCGATGACAAATTGGAAAAAATCCGAGATAGTTTACGAGATGATGAAGACCCTTGAGCCTCCCCTCGTGAATGTGAGTGAAGGTTGGATCATTGGCATTGACGAGGCGGGAAGGGGGCCTGTCATCGGACCTTTGGTAGTTACAGCCCTTGCTGTTCCTGAGAATGATGTTGAATTATTGAAAGAAATGGGAGTTCGAGATTCAAAAGAACTCTCTACGGCAGCACGGGATCGAATAGCAATTGCAATACAAGGAATGATTGGCGAACGCGGGTGGAAAGTTGCAAGCATAATTTGCTCACCTCGTAGAATAGACCTCAACAAACTAGATTCAGACCTAAATAGTCTAGAAATTAAACTATTTTCGGAAGCCGTAACATCGACTAATCTTGAAACTGAAACTGGAATAATCAGGGCCGATGCATGCGATGTTAATGAGAGTAGATTTGCAAATAGATTAGTTACAACTCTAGGTGCCAAATGGTCAGAATGGACTATTGAGGCTGAGCATGGAATGGATTCCAAAGACTTAGTCGCAGGTGGTGCCTCAGTAATCGCCAAAGTAAATCGAGATTTAGCAATCTCAGAGATCGCAGTACGAACTGGAATAGAAATAGGGTCGGGTTATCCTTCTGATCAAAAAACCCGCAATGCAGTCAAAAAACTCCTTGATTCTGACCTGCCACATGATTGTCTCAGATGGAGTTGGGCCACTGTTTCAGACATTTGGACTCAGTTGCATGGAACTCCAGTTCCTATCCGAAGTCGTTCAGGTGGCAGCATCGTACAATCCTCACTTGAAGACTGGTAAACAAGAGAAGCGTCAAATGCCTAACTTCGGGCCGTAGGCCCGATAACATGCCTGATAATGACGACTGGGGGGCAGATATTGTCGCCACAGTTCGCAAATATGCCTTACAGAATGCTGTAGAGTATGATGGAGCTGGACAGGCGGGTTCTGTTCTTGGTAGACTTCTAGGTGAGAGGGCAGAGCTCAGGCCGAAAGCGAAGGAATTGAAATCATTAGTTGAGACTGAAGTAGATGCGGCTAATGCACTAGCTGCAAGTCAAGGAGTTGAGGCCGTAAGAGACGCTCTAGCAGCTACCAACCCAGAAGCTTTAGAACGACAGAAACAACAGAAACGCATCGGACTCAAACCATTACCTAATGCAGTAGATGGATCTGTTGTACTACGCTTCGCACCGAATCCAAATGGCCCCCTGACTATCGGGCATGCTAGAGGGGTTTCAATAAATTCGCAATTTGCAGAAATGCATGATGGGAAAGTAGTTTTACGATTTGACGATACAGATACTAAGATTAAACCACCTCTTCCGGCTGCTTACGAATGGATTGAGGATGAATATGAATGGTTAGCAGGAAAGCCCGCTGACATCGTTATTCGTGCTAGTGATAGAATGCCGATCTACTTAGAACATGCTAAGCAAATGATTTCAGGCGGATTCGGTTATGTATGTCGTTGCTCAGCAAGTGATTTTAAGCAGTTGAGAGATTCAAAAGAAGCCTGTCCTTGTAGAGAGCGTAGTATAGAAAATAACCTGTCTGATTGGAATGCAATGATTGAAGGAGAAATATCAGAAGGTGGGGCTGTAGTTCGGGTGAAAACAGGGCTTGACCTACCAAATCCAGCACTACGTGACTGGCCAGCATTACGCATTCAGCATACACCTCATCCAATGGTGGGTCAGAAATACAAAGTTTGGCCATTACTAGATTTCCAAAGTGCAATCGAAGATCATGAACAAGGAGTGACCCATATTGTCAGAGGAAAGGACTTGATGGACTCTACACGAAAACAAACCTTGCTTTACCAGCACTTCGGTTGGAAATACCCCGAAACACTGTATTGGGGACGTGTGAAAGTGCATGAATTCGGAGGATTCTCAACCTCGGGAATGCGCAATGAAATTGAGGAAGGAATTTATTCAGATTGGGATGATGCCCGCTTGCCAACTCTGAGAGCGCTGAGAAGAAGAGGGTTTGATGCGTCAGCATTGCGGGCTTTCTGGATTGATTTAGGACTCACACAAAAGGACATTTCAATATCAATGCAAACCATAGAATCATTCAACTCTTCGGTTATTGATGAAAGATGTGAACGCAGATCTTTCGTACGTAATGCACGTACACTTCATCTCAACTGGAATAATTGCCCAGAAGGTAGAGAAGATGATGCCTCAATCGCTCGGCATCCCAGTGGAACAATATCTGGTTCCAGAGAATGGAATTTAGGTGACGGTTCGATTCTAATTGAAACTGATGATTTAGATAATAATGAGATTCGACTCAAGGATTTCGCGGATATTGAAATTGTTGAAAATGAAGCACGAGTTCAATCATTGGATAGAAGCGATAAACGAGCCATCGTCCACTGGCTCCCCACCTCTATGGCGAGACCTGCAACACTCACTCGAGCGGTCGAGTCAGACTTCATTATTGAAGAAGGGATGATTGAGAACTTTGAATTAACTGTAGGAGCAATAGTTCAACTGGAAAGGGTCGGATTCGCGAGAATTGAATCCATTCCTAAGGATGGGGCGATTGAACTTCTTTACTTACACGGGTGATATTTCCCCTTCACAGGCGCGGCGCCTACGGCGCCGGTCCTGAAAACGACATCTGAAGGAATCCTTGAAGGGTCGCATTCAAGGCCATTGAGTGAGCCAGCAGTAACATGGTTGATGGTCAGAGAACTGCGGTGTTCGTTCTTGTAAGCCTGATTATTCTGACTATCTCACCCTATAATCCAGCCCTAGCAGAAGATGAAGGGGCCTGTTGTGAGACCGAAGATTTTGATTTGTTTCTACTTGGAGATGCAGACGAAGGTAGGCTATCTCCATTTGAATCCGAATTAGATGAAGATTATGAAAAACTAGTGACGCCATCTATTCAAGGAATGGTGGAAATTGGAGCTTGGTCAACCACTTGGGGATTACTAGGTGACTATCCAGATGCCACATGGGAATTCACAATTCCATACGAAGTAGAATCCGCTGCTGGACTGCAAATAAATGCCACAGCAGGAGTCAAAATTGGTAACAGTTACTACGAGGGAGACGCGGGTGCTGGACTCTTCCTTTCTAGCGAAGGAACAGTGACTATTTCTATACCCGTCGAGGCAGGTGAAGTCAGGGATGGAGATGAGGTTGAAATTACCTTCTCGGTCCGAAGTCTCTCATTCTCAAGCCCAGGGGATGATGCTGGAATCCGGTTTATTTGGGGTTCTGATAGCAATATCGGAAAACTATCACTAAAGTTCCCCCTTGTTGAAATAGATATGAAAGATGCAAGTGTTAGTGGTCGATTAGTCTACTTCCCCGTCATACTAAAGTCCGGATTCGAATCTCATATGTGGTCCTCATCCACAGGGGGTATGAACGTCGCAAGTGCTCAGATCACTGATAGCCCTATCTCAACTCCTAACAATAATGGCGTCGAAGTCACATTTGTTTGGGAAATACCAGCAGAATCAGAGGGAGGAACTTTCCGAGTAGATTTTTTCTTAATACCTCAAACAAGCCTAAGAATTGAGGCAAATCGTACTTTTGATATTACAGCAGGTGAAGGCGGTGGAGGGACAGGAGGATGGTATCCTGCGGCTGAGCCTCTAAGAACCGGTGGAACATCGTTATCCATTGATGTAGATGCAAAATTCAAGGGTGATATCATCGAGAGAGAAGTGACGATAGAATTTGATGGAGCAATGTCTCAATGGGTTAGGTGGGGACTCGACAATATAGGTAATGATAGTCTCTCATCGAATAGTTGGTGGAGAAATTTGAAATCATATTCAGACACAATACCAAATTCTGAATTCCATAATGGCCAAGTCGATGATCTGGAAATAAGCGCATTACAGAGTCACTTAGTTGGTTCATCAAGCAACATGAAATCATTCATGGCTAATGGTTTGTTTCTGGATGCAGAATCTCTTCTTGGCGTTAATCCAGTAGATCTAGGGCCTACAGATATAACTGTAGATTTGGGGCATACGCGTGCTTTCAGTTCAGAGGGTGTAAAGATAATCATTGTCACATCCAATTCAGTTACCGTCGGAGAGCGGCAATTGTTAATCGAGACTTTTGTCAAGCCATCTCAAGACGTGTACTATGATCAAGTTGAGCTAGATGTTGAAATCCGTTCGACAGCCTTGCAAGGATTAGGAGGAGTCTCTGCGGAAGACATTGAGGTTAAGCATAGACGTTGGATAATGCTTGAACTAGTCAGCATAGATGTTGAAGAACTAGATCCTGAGAAATCATTCCGAGTGGAATTTGTTCCTAATGGTGGTGCCCTATACAGCCCTCTAGTCTCGGCTATGGTGTCTGTATTCCTGCTAGTGGTCGCCCTAGGTTTGGGCCTCTTCTTGACGAGAAAACGAAGTAAGGCTCCATCGATGCTAACAGTTGTTGTCCTAGGGGGTCTTTCCTTAGCACTCTATGTATTAGGATTAGACATGCCTTTCGTCCTCGGAGTAGTAACCTCAAGTATGCTTCTCGTATTCCCTGTTGCATTAGTATCTCCTCGGACTGAACGAGAAGAGAGGAGAGGGGAAAGCAATGGCGGATCTCATGTTAAGTGCCCCAAATGTGGAGTTTCTAATACAGTAGAGTCAGACGTCCGACCCTTGAGAATACCTTGTGAAGGCTGCGAATCAGTACTACGGCTGGAATGATACTACTTGTCCTGTGGTCAATAGCAAATCCACCATATGGTGAGCAGCCTCCGATGCAGGCATTTGTTTCCATAATCGAGTCGACTGTAATATTTGAGAAGCCAAATCAGTTTCCCAACCTATTCCAATAACACGATGCCATCCCAATTCTTCCATTCTAGATGTTGAAGGGGTACTCTGTGAAAGAACAGGGCGCATTAAATGAGAAAGAGATCTAGCACGACCTTCAAGATCTAGCGAATCCCAACGAGAAGAGACCGCCTCCAGTGCAATACCCTCTATCCAAGGAGTAGTGGCTATATCTGGGGCGATTACTTCAGGAAGAGGTACGACTCTAACAGAGCCTTCATCGACCATGATATCCCTTAGAGCTGTAAATACTGGGTCGTAAGTCGTATCTAAGGCGGAATGCATCCAATTTCCAGATATCAACCAAGGACGCATCCTTCGAAGACGGGGGCTGTTTGGACATATAGCCTGAGCCAAAGCATGGGCCTGGGCTACTGTAGTTAGCGGACCCCTTCGAACATCACCCGAAGTGCCCCTTAGAGCTTCAACTATTATGACGGAAAGTGACAATTGAGGTGGCTCTGACGAGAAAGATGGGCCTTCCGTCTGACCGGGGCCTAAGATATGAATCCATGAACCTGATTCAGGTGCTTCAATTCTGAATCTACGCCTATATCTAATTCCAGCATCAAGCATTGCTGCCTCAAGAGGTGCAAGGCTCAAGGCACCAACTACAGAAGGTGCTGCAAGTAACATCACAGTGCCGTCGAAAGAGCGTATTGCATTAGCCGCATCAAGAAGATTGGCGGTCACCGATGTGAATTGTTCGGCGTCAAGAAGCCTTCGCATCGGGGATGCTTGTGGACAGTGGTTCAAATCTCCATCGATTGGAGAATCACTCAACCATCAGTCGCAACTGGTCTCTTTTGTAGGCCCAATCAGATTCGATTCGACCAGTGCCTCTGTAATATCTGGCAAGTCTACGAATCTTAGATTCAGTAAGTTCGAGTTGGCGACGATTGTGTAAGTCCTTACGGTTGGTACCCAAGTGATCAATCATTCTCAAAGCCTGACGCATCATATTCATCATATCTTCTGGGAATTTACCACCAATATTGTTACGAGATAAAGTCTGAGCAATTCGCTCACCAGTTACTAGACGCACATCTGGCACGGCATATTGGTCTCGCAAGATTGTACCAATCATTGCAGTTGAATTGCCCTCGCCTGAAAGCTTCAGAATAAGTTCTTCAACTTCCTTTTTGTCAGACATTGACCACTCAGGAGCATTACTCGCATTAGGCTTGTATGAGCCACTCTTCCCCTTTCCTTTACTATGCATGCGAGCCATTTTGGTCACCTCAGGCGGCTCGCCGACCTACTGCCCCTCTTTAATCGCTGCGCCTAGCATCCGAAGGATGAGGGCTCACAATCTGTGTTGTGCCTTCGCCAGACGTCCTGGCCCATCGGGCCACTCCCAACCGGCCGCAGTTGCCCTTGCGCTACCTATGAGATTGTTATTCTGATAGACCAAAATCTCGTCACCAATGCAAATATCGCCCTCTACTTGAGATAAATTGGTAGAAAATACGTCTCCGCGCCAGTTGGTTTCAGGAGTTAGATGCGCTCTTGATAGAGCATTGCACACGTCGAGGGACGCAAGACATGCTTTTGAAAATGAGAAACGACCATGATGGGGATTCCACATAGCAATTTGAGTACCGTCCCTACCAATACGGAAGATTGGTGGACGACCACTAACCTTTGCTCCGTCCAACCATAAATCAGTTCCATGCTTGAACCGAGAGAGGGCTTTGAGTTTAGAAAGCCGATGTACACTCTCTTTGGGGTTAGATAATTTGAAATCTAAAGATGCTTTGTTAATCTCGGATTCAAGTCTTGAAAGAGCCTCTGATGAACCAGCCGAGGCACCCATTCTAGTATCGACAATATCTATTCCAGTCACTTCTAACTGAATTCCTGAATGATTGATTATTCGCTGATATCCATTACGTGTTGAGTATGTTGAAACCATATCTTTGATGGTTTTGAGTTCATCCAAGTCCCAATCTCCCGTCACGGGAATATCATAGTGCGCAGCAGGCCAGATATCTTCCAATTCTCTAGGTACCAAACCCAAAGGCGCGGTCACCATCACCTCATGTACTCCGCGAGTGCTAATTACTCGCTGAAATCTCCTATGCGATTGAGATAATCGGTATGGTTTTTGGGCGGAGCAAGGCAACAAAACAAGTACCTCAGATTGGTGGGAGGGGGGAGTATGTTCGTGTGTCACTCTTCGCTTCCACTCACTGATTAACGGATCATTACGGCTTGTATGAGAATGGCACCTCAATCTACGACCCAACTCTACATTACTAGCCAAACCTGCTAAACCAGGATTTTCACTGGCTCGCTCACTCATCATTGAATCATAACGTCGCAAACGCTCAACTGAACGAGGACTGGATAGGGCTTGACGTTCTACTAACTCACGCAATGTCCCATCTCTTATTGCAGATCGAGTGGCAGATAATGCCCTAGTCCATGCATCAATCTGAGTCTGTAAATTGGCGGATTCACCAGTAGTTTTCTCTACCTCGCGTGGGCCGTCTTCAGTTAGCAGTACGTTTCTTGTTACCGCCTCCTGAGACCTAGATAAATCAAACAAATCAATTCCCATCCAAGACAATAAAGCACAATTGTCTGGTCCTGAAATTCCCGGCGCCCAAATAAGTGATGTTGGAAATCGGGTACGTATTGCATCTACAGCCTCTATTAATTTCCCTGGACGTTCAGCCAGTTGGGGTGCATCAATTAATACAACAACAGAGGGTTCAATTTCAGAGTTTAGTAAAGATGAATCATGATGTAGAGACTGCCATGATACGGGTAACATCTGATTACCCACTGGGCTTATTCCACTATCCGAATCAACAAGACTAGCAGGTAGAATTAGCCCCTCTTCTCCAGACCAAGTCTCAGGCCCATTGAATGGAATACAAATATCTCCACGGGTTGTCATTGATATCTTGGCAGGGAATTCTGAATAATCCCTAGATGAAATGAAAGGGGCTAATTCAAGGGGTAAATCAGGGTCATTCTTAGTGAGAACTAGAGCAGGGGCCCATGAAGATGGGTTTCTACGATCTCCTAATTCAAATAAACGCGCAAAACGCTGCCTTGCGACAACTCCGCGGGCTAGAGGTCGCTCACTCATAGGGCCCCCAGCGATGCGAACCGCTTGAAGCATTCTAAGGTAGAAGCGAATCCGCAGACTCGTGCAACGTACCCTCGCAGGACTTCTTGCCCTGCTGATTCTCACAACTTCAGCATTCATTACAACGGCTCAAGAAGATGATGAAAAGGTAGCACTACTCGATTCTAGCATCCATTTTGAGGAACCCATTCCTATATTCTTCCAAGTGACATGTATGAAAACCGCATGCCCGGGACTGGCACTAGAAATTGTAGTTGAGGGAGAAACTCACAATTCTGATGACCCTCATGTTGTGAGTCTCTCATTTCTTGCTAATGGAAATGTGACTTATCTTCTGACAGTCAATCAAGGCACTGATGAAACAGACCTATCATTCGAATCAACAGTTTTCGGCGATTCTGAATGGAGCATAGTTGAAGATGGGGATGCCCTTGATAATATTCCATCACCCGGTATTTCTGTTGAACAAGCACCATTAGATGCAACTTGGCCTTGTAGTGTCAGTGAATGCGAATCAAATGCTTTGCCACTATCTGCGAATGGTTTCAACTTCATTGGAAGTTTAGACAATAGTTCGGATAAAGATTCAATAGAACTAACTGGGCAATCAGGAGATGTTATCGTACTGAATCACATACTACTCCCAAGTGAATTAGAAATAGAATTCTGGTTACGCACAGATGACCAATTATCATTGATGAATAATGTCAATCCGGATTCGCTTGGTAGATTTTACATTGAGTATCCAGAGGGTGGAGAATTGTGGTTGAGACTGAAGCAAGATTCCAGTTCAGGATTTGCTGCCTACCAAATTCACTTGATTCGCTATGCATCAATGTCTGAAACGCCAACCTCATTGAATGAGAAATGCCATGGTGAACTACCTAATCCTTGGGCTTGGGAATATACTTTCGATAACGATGCCGATGCATGGTCGTGTAATCCCCTAAATTTCCCAGAATCAGAATCGGAGATTTTCACAGGATGGATTACAGAAGGAGACTCTGAAGGTGATGCGTTGAGATTCGATGCAGCACCAAGAATGAGCATTGAAATCAATTGCACTAGTGAATTTAATACCGTGGAATTCAATGTTTTCATCTTTCAAACAGATAATACGCCTCTGAATGTAGGTAATTCAACAATAGAAAATTCGGGATGCCCGGAATCTATCCTAACGCCAGAAGGGACAACATCAATTGAAATTAGAATGATGACAGAACATCTTGACAAATGGTCAATTCAAATGCATGAATGGCCTTTGGGAGATGCAGGAGGTATTGGAGATGCTCCTGATTCCATGTGGGAATGGGGAGGTGAAGTAAGTCGAGTAATTATGTTTGATGATACGATATATGCCAGTATGGTATCGGGTGATTTTGTTGATGTATTTTCATTCGAAGTATTGGAAGAGAATGGATCGCGATTACACTTAGAGCGAGATTCTTCAGAACCAGTACACTATCAAATTCTAGTATTAGATCAAATCACTGGAATGATAGTAAACACATCTGAAGGGATGCAAATAGATGCTCCATTTGGAACACACGCCCTAAGGGTTGAAAGAATTGGAAACCAAGGGGAAATCCCATACAGCTTCACGTTAGTGAACGATGGTGAATCATCATCACCTGTACAGCCTGTATTTATTGATCAATCTAGTCTTTTCAAAAATTACTATATTTTCGTGGGAGTTTTTCTCTTATCCCCTATAGCGATCGTAATCTTTTGGAATCGAAGAAATTTGATGGGTGGTGCTAGTGACATCCAATTTGAACAGCATGAACGGAGAAGATTGAGTCGCCTACGCGAGAGAATCACAGAGATGTTAGAGCCAAAAACTGCAGATAAGGGAGTGATTGAATCGGCTCTTCATCAATTAGGCGATAGTCCCTGGACTGCTGTGATAGAAGATTGGGGAGAGCCAATAATCAGGCATAATACAGTACAAGTAGAGATTTGTGTTTGGAAGGTTAAACAGGATGCTGCGACAATGTTGATCGGAGTAAAGGTAGCTAATTCGGCATGGGATATGGCGGCCATGAGAGTTCATGCACCGGAAGGCGCACGAGTTTCAATTTCAGATGTATCACCGAAACATATGTTCCACGATGAGGAAGTATTCCTAGATTCATTGAAGGCCGGAAGCAGAACGTTCCTTCTACTTACTCTTGAAGGAAATCCAACAAGTATTGGATTCCAACTATCTGGATTGGTAGATGGCGAGCCATTGGCCGCAGTTCCTAATCGGGCAATTAATTGGTCATAATCAAGAACGACGGCGATCTCTGGCTTCATCGATAATATCTTGTGTGATATCTGAATGACCACTGCCTAGTATCTCACGCATTTCATCTAATTGCTTCTTTGTGGACCGAGAAACTTTCCCTGGCATCACCAATTTCAATAGAACCATGACTGAACCGCGTCCACTTCGGCTTCTCACACCGGGCATACCACGGCTAGGAATTGTAATCGTCTCACCAGGCCTAGAGCCTACTGGAATTTTCACATTAAGTGGTGAACCATCAATATGTGGGATTTCGATTGTTGCTCCCAATAACAAATCGACATAACTGATTGGTAAGGCCATCAAGAGGTCGGCACCATCTCTTTCAAACCATTCATGTAGTTCTACATCAATTTCAATATACAAATTTCCAGGTTTTCCATTCTGTGATTTCGGCACTTCACCATGACCGGTCATGCGAAGTCGTGTTCCTGAATTAATCCCTGGAGGAATTGAAAACTTGACCTTCTTTGATTGCTCAGCACGACCTTCGCCTCTACAACTTTTACAGGGATTTTGAATTAATCTGCCTTCGCCATTACAAGGACGACAATCTTGTGTGACTTGTTGTTGAAATGGCCCAATGCGCTCGATTCTTGTTAATCGGCCATGTCCATCACAAGTAGGGCACGTGCGGATGCCATCAGGAGTAGAAGATCCACTTCCTGAACAACTATCACATCGATTCAAAACATCGATTGTAATCTCATCCTCTGCTCCATTAAACGCTTGTTCAAAGGTAATTGTATGAGATACAAGAAGGTCGGCGCCACGAGTACTTCTTGAACGCCTCCCACCCCCAAAAAGAGAAGAGAAAATGCTGTCGAAACCCCCTCCAAATAAATCTTCAATACTGATGTTAACTCCTTGGAAACCACTAGAGCCGAATGGGGAACCACCGGGTCTATTATGGCCAAACATGTCGTATTTACGACGTTCTTCGGGATTGGAAAGAATAGCATAGGCTTCTTGGACTTCTTTGAAATTTTTCTCGGCCTCGGGGTCATCTGGATTCTTATCAGGATGGAATTTTCTAGCCATTGAACGAAAGGACTTCTTTATTTCATCATCAGTAGCCTTACGGTCAAGTCCAAGGACTTCATAATAATCTCTCTTGCCACTCACAAGACCACCTACTAGTCATGGCTCCGATGCGCCCGTTTTGAACCCCTCGTAGGTCATAGGAAGGTTCCGCAACTAGTGCAGTACGAGGTTCCAGCATTATTTACCGCGCCACAATCTTTGCAGGAAACAACACTCTTGGATAGGGAGGAAGGTATTGGGGTATTGGCCCAGAGGTTCTCTTCCTTAGCATCCCATGCTGCAGGAATTCCTTTTTTGGGCTTCGGTTTGGTCTTAGCTGCTACTTTTTCTAATTTCAAAGCGGCCTTTTCGGCCTTGCGCGCTGCCTTCGCTTCTTTCTTAGCCTGTTTAGCAGCAACACGCTCTCTCTTTGCCAGTTCCTTGGAAAGACGTTTTTGAGCGCTAGCTTCAGCACGTGCGCTGATTTTACCGCTGAGATTAGCAGATTCGGATTCTTCCATTGCCTCAGAATCTACTATTGTAGCCATTCCTTCAATATCAACATCAATTGACATTCTTTCATCATCTTCATCTAATTCCAATTCATCATTTTCCTTATTGATATCAGAAATCCGGCCGGCCATTCTTTTTTGACGTTTTAGAGCGGCTTTACCTTTGGGACTCTCACGCGCCTGAGATTCTAAGCGCTCAAGTGCTGAATCACCCTTTTCCCACAAACCTTTGTCTTCCATTTTGTACATTTTTTGAAGACCTTTAATTGCACTAGATCGATGATACTCATGATCTTCTACAACTCGATAGCGGAAATACATGATAATACCAATAAGTAGAGCCGTTACATGGATAACCGCTTGGGCCATCATATCTTCTTTGAGCACATCCTCCAAGGCAGGAATACCCATTCTAATGGCAATTACCCCTACAGTTGGGGCCGCCAAGAGGGCGACACCCATGAATGGAGAACGCTCAGTCATACCTTGTCCTCCGACCAAAACCGTTTGAATGATTCGTGAATCTGGACATTGATGATTCATTCAATTGAGCCGTCTCATCCACATAGATGATGACCTGATTGCACCTCGTGTATACTATGGAGATGTCTATCACCGTGGCTACGACAGTACTTCCACATGAAGATGCGCGAAGAGTCGTCGAGTCTGTTCAATCATTATTTCCTCAATGGATAATAGAAAATATCCCTGAACAGCACGAATACCCCTCAATGAGAAAACCAGTGAGGTTAGTGGGTGAGGCTGAATCACTAGATTTGGTTATTGAGGGAGCGGCGAAGCAACGTATTCTAGATACAGCACTTGATGCAATGACTCTAGAATTAGTGGGTGATTCAACAAGTTTCTCGCTTTCGAGACAGGCAGCATTCGCAAACAAGGTTGCTTTTGTTGTTGAGGAAAGACCAATTGGAGGTGTTATGGATGTCACACTTACCGGAACGGATCTTGGATTATGGATAGAGCAAGAAACATGGCATGATGGAAGACACTATGTTCCAAGACGTGTAGGGGATGAACTATCAATGGATTCTGATGGAGATCCTAGAGAATGGTTTGACAAACATGGACGAAAAACAATGAATGATATTAATGGAGAAGAGGATTAAGGAAATCCATTTTGTATCCATTCAGCTATTAGTGGTTCATCTGCAGGCAGCCACTTGACTTGGTCTAGTTCATTGGAATTAAGCCAACGCACCTCATCATGCTCCGTAGGTTGGATTGTTTCTGAATCAACACAACCACAATCCCAGATGTATAGGTTTACTTTACGGTCGGAATAATCGTGGGAAAGTGAAGCAACACGATTTTTCGGAAAAACAGCAATAGAAAGTTCTTCCAAAATTTCACGCTTTAAGGCCTCTATCTCCAATTCGCCACTGTCAATTTTCCCTCCTGGGAACTCCCACCAACCCCCCCACACATCTTCAGGCGGACGGCGACAGGCTAACATTCGGCCTTCGGAATCATAGAGGAGTGCCCCAACCACCTCAAGAGTGGGCCTGACTGCTATAGTTCGAATCGCCCTGCAAACAACATCAAATTGTCTTTCTAAACTAATATGATTGTTACTTGGAAGATGGATGAAGATTACGGGAACCATTTGATTATTTTCTGTATCCTCACCAGAGACTGAGTACAGAGTTCTAAAATAGGTTTCATTACAAACATAAGAACCAGCATCAGTACTCCACAACACGTCATCATCATGCTCAAATTCTTCATCCAATAGGTGTATTGAAGTCGTTGTTTCTATTGATTCAGCAACACCCTCAATAATCACCCCACTAGCAATTCTACCTGAGTTATCTTTCTCATTGAATTCTGAGTGGTTTTTTCCGAATCTCTCAAGTGATATTTTCTCACGCTTACCTGCAAGGCCAAGATGTACAATAGCATCCCACTTAGAACCTCTTTCAATCATTTGAGACACAATAGAGGAACCTACTTCATCAACACTCAATAACATAGTCTCCACATCTATATTATCAAATTCTACACTCTCAAACATAGTTAGAACCTGTTGAGATACGTTGACTTGAAAGTTTGAAAATGGTGGGAAGGCGGTCACCAACACCCGAGTCATGGCTATTCGCATAACTGTACGTTGTTGGCCTTTACGTGCCCGTGTCGTCGTCAGATTCATGCACAACAAGGGTTAGCGTGAGGTAATGAGTAGCGAGTTCGTCGTCGAAGTCATCGACGAGGAAGAAGAATCGGATGGTGTGAATCCGTTCAAAGTAGCTAGAGTAATTTGGTACGAAATAAGTGGTGGAATTGGCCCTTGGGGTGCTCTTAGGCCATTGATTGCAATTGTTTTAGCGTTAATCCCATTCCTCTTTATTGGACAACATTTCAATAGACAACACAGAAAAGCGGCGGGATGGTTTGCAGTTCAATTCCCACTAATTCTGTCTTTAGTGCTATGGCCCATACTCTATATCTGGTCAATAGGAGATGCTTGGTGGGTTTCAAGCAATATAGTTTCGAAATCAGAATCTCTAGTTTACTGATTTAATCAAAGATTCAAGGTTTACACACCTGAGTGCTTCTGCATCCTTCTATACCAGCCGGATACAACATTGTGGTTCTCCACTATATCGAACCCATTTAGCCCCTGCATCGACCTAAGGATTCCAAAGTTAGCATAATCGGCTCCATTAGGCTCATCTTTTCCAAAGAATTCCCCCCTGATAGCTTCTGACATTACATCCAGTTGGTACTGGAGATTCTCACGGGGCTGGAGATCAAACATTTTCGCCCTACTCTTACCAACCATGC